>Ga0326727_10006792_pt1 | contig 30954 bp, 25 predicted proteins | sample MB2enrmetagenome_FD_207643 | JGI IMG/M metagenome (GOLD analysis project Ga0326727, IMG submission 207643) | Lab enriched peat soil microbial communities from McLean, Ithaca, NY, United States - MB29MY | ecosystem: Environmental > Terrestrial > Soil > Wetlands > Peat | place: USA: New York... | reverse complement strand
GCGTGACGGTGGTGGGCTGGAACCACTGGCTGACGATCGACGAGCGCGAAGTTCAGCTCGGCAGCCTGCACGGCCGTCCGCGCGTGAAGGTGACCGACTTCGACGAGTTCCTCTCGCTCGGCTCGAAATAGTCGTCGCCTAAAAGACGATCGTGCGCGGGCCGTTGAGCAGGACGCGCTGCGCGACGTGCAGCTTCACGGCGCGAGCCAGGACCATGCTTTCGATGTCGCGCCCGATGACGACGAGGTCGGCGACCGTCGCGGCGTGATCGACGCGGGCGACGTCCTGTTCGATGATCGGGCCTTCGTCGAGATCGCCGGTGACGTAATGAGCGGTCGCGCCGATGATCTTGACCCCTCGAGCGTGCGCCTGCGCGTAAGGCTTCGCGCCCTTGAAGCTCGGCAGGAACGAATGATGGATGTTGATCGCGCGCCCCGCGAGGACGCGGCAGAGGCCGTCCGAGAGCACCTGCATGTACCGGGCGAGGACGACGAGATCGATCCTCTCCCGCTCGACGAGCTCGAGCAGCGCCGCTTCCTGCTCGGCGCGCGTGGCGTTGGAGACCGGGAGATGATGGAACGGGACGCCGTAGGCCGCGGCCAAGTCGCGGAGGTTCGGGTGGTTCGAGACGATCGCGGGGATCTCGACGGGGAGCTCGCCCGAGCGGTAGCGGAAGAGCAAGTCGTTGAGGCAGTGTCCTTGCCGCGAGACCAGCAGCAGCAGCCGCTGCTTGACGGCGGTGTCGCGAATCACGAAGGTCATCCCGAAACGCTGCGCGACCGGAGCGAAGGCCGATCGCAGCTCTTCGACGCTGGTGCGAGGCTCGTTCCGGCCCACGTGCGTGAACGCGACGCGCATGAAGAACCGGTTCGTAGGCGCGTCGCCGAACTGCGCGCTGTCGACGATGTTGCACGTGCGGGCGACGAGGAAGCCGGAGACGGCGTGCACGATCCCGACCGCATCCTCGCAGGAGAGGGTCAGGATGAAATCCGAGCCGTGCGGCAGCATCGGGTCGGCTTGACGGATCGTTCGGTCGGCGCTGATGTTCGGGCTCTCAGCCGGGGACGCGGCGCAGCAGTTTCCGAGAGCTTCGGGCCGAGCTCAGCGAACGCCCGTGTCCGAGAGCGAGGGCTGCTCCTTCGTCGCGCCGTCGGGGCCGAACGCCACGCCCTCGACGCGCTTCGGTTCGGCGGCGACCGCGACGTAGACGACGGGGACCAGCAGCAGGGTGAGCAGCAGCGAGCTCAACAGACCGCCGATGACGACCGTCCCCAGCGAAGCGGCGGCCTGCGCCCCGGGATCGAGGGCTAGCGCGAGCGGCGTCATGCCGGCGATCATCGCGGCGGTCGTCATCATGATCGGCCGGAAGCGTTCCTTGGCCGCCTCGCACATCGCGGGGACGCGGCCCAGGCCTTCGCGCTGGCGCGCGTTGGCGAAATCCACGAGCAGGATGCCGTTCTTCGAGACCAGACCGATCAGCAGCACCGAGCCGATCATGGAGAAGAGGTTGAGCGTCTGGTGCGTCAGCGCGAGCGACCCGAGCGCGCCGACGACGGCGACCGGGACGGCGAACATGATGATGAACGGCGTGCGGTAGCTGTTGTAGAGGGCGACCATCAGCAGGTAGACCAGCACGATCGAGAGTGCGAGCGCGACGCTCATGCTGGACACGGTCGCGCTGACCTGCTGCTCGTTGCCGCCCGCCGAGGGCGCGACCGTCACGCCGGCGGGAAGGTGCAGGTCCGCGAGCCGGCGGGTGAAATCGCGCTGCACGTTCGAGAGGAGCGCGCCCGGCGCGAGGTTCGCGCCGATGTAGACGACGCTCTGCCGGTTGATCCTCACGATCATCGGCGGCGCCGGCGCCTGCACGAGGTGCGCGATGTCGCCGACGTGGACGATCGAGCCGTCGGAGGCGCGGACCGGGATCGCCTCGACCGCGCTCAGCGAATTCTGGTCCGGTTGCGGATAGGTGACCAGAACGTCCTTGAGGCCGTCCTCCCCGGTGAACTGCGTCGCGAGATCGCCGCCGAACGCGGCGCGAATCGCCGTCGAGGCGGTCCCGACGCTCGCGCCGAGGATGCGCGCGCGGTCGCGGTTGAAATCGACCTCGACTTGCGGCGCGTCGGCCGCGGCGGACGTCGTGACGTCGATCGCGCCGGGCGTCGCCGCCAGCGCCGCTTGGACTTTCGCCGCGTACGGCTCGGGCTGACCGTCGAGGCTGGAGACGACCTCGTCGACCGGTTGCGAGTTGCCGCCCGAGATGTCGGTCGCGGGGACGGCGACGACCGTGGCGTCGGGGAGCAGCTTCTGCGCCTGGCTCTGCAGCTGCTCGGCCCAATAGGCCGTCGTGTGCGCGCGCTTGGTGTTGAGGTAGACGTCGATCTGAGCGACCGCGCCGTTGCTGATGTAGCCGCTGAGCTGTCCGAGATAGGCGCCCGCCATCGACGACTCGCTGCGCAGATCCGGGATCTGGTCGACGACGCGCTCGACGGCGAGCAGGCCGCGGCGCGTCGTGTCGAGGGGCGTTCCGCTGGGGAAGCTCATCGTCACGTAGAGCTCGCCGCGGTCGACCGGCGGGATGTATTCGAAGCCGACGAGCCCGAGCGGAATCAGCGCGACGGCGGCGACGAGCGAGATCGCCGAGATGGCGACGACCGTCCGGGCGTGCTTGAGACCCCACGTCAAGAACCGCTCGACGTAGGCGGCTCGCGCAGCGTCGAAGCGCTCGGTGAAGGCGTCGATGATCCGCCAGGGCTTCCAGGTCGAGAGCAGCGCCCAGCGCCCGGCGAGCGTCGGCGTCACCGTGAAGGAGACGAACAGCGAGGTCAGCGTCGCGACCGTGACCACCAGCCCGAACTCGCGCAAGAAGAGGCCGACCGAGCCGGGCAGGAACGAGATCGGCAGGAAGACGACGACGTCGACCAGCGTGATCACGATCGCCGCGACGCCGATCTCGCTGCGGCCGCGGATCGCGGCTTCGGTCGGCTCCTCGCCGCGCGAGAAATGACGCTCGACGTTCTCGAGCACGACGATCGAGTCGTCGACCAGGATGCCGATGATCAAGGTCATCGCCAGCAGCGAGACGGTGTCGAGCGTGAAGTGCGCGAGCCGCATCGCCGCCAGCGTCACCAGCAGCGAGGCCGGGATGGCGATCATGACGACGACCGCGTTGCGCCACGAGCGCAGGAAGAAGAGCATGACGACGCCCGTGAAGACGATCGCCTCGAGCAGGGTCCGCTCGACGCCGGAGAGCTGCTGCTGCGTGTACGTCGACTGGACGTCGAGCACCGAGAACTGCACCTCGGGGTACGTGGCGCTCAGCCTGGGGAGCGCCGCCAGAACCTGGTTGGACGTCTCGACTTCGCTGACGCCGGCCGCTTTCTGGATGTCCAGCGTCACGCACGGGACGCCGTTCGAATAGGCGTAGACTCGCTGCGTCTCGTAGGTGTCCGTCACGTTCGCCACGTCGCCGATGCGGAAGAGGTGCGCCTGCGTGCTCCACGGATCGGTCGTCGCCGAAGCCGACGCGCCGTTCGTGCCGAGCAGCAGGCCGGCGACGGTCGGAACGTCCTGGATGTCGCCGCGCACGTCCAGGTTCGTCTCGCGGTTGGGGAAGTAGACGATCCCTCCCGGCGCGCGGATGTTGTTGCTGGTGATCGTGCTGACGATGTCGGTCAGCGTGAAGCCCGAGGCCGAGAGCGCCTTGGGATCGACGTTGACTTGGATCGACGGCGTGACGACGCCGTTCTCCTGGACGTACGAGACGCCGGGGATCTGCTCGAGCTCGGGAACGATCTTGTTGATCGTCAGCGAGGAGAGATCGCCCGTGGAGAGCGAGCGCGAACGCAAGACCAGCGAGACGACGACCGCTTCGCTCGGGTTGTAGAGTGAGATCTGGGGCGTCTGGATGTCGTTGGGAAGCGCGTGCTGCGCGTTCTGAACGCGGCCCTGCACTTGGACGAGGTCGTTGTTTTGATCGGAGTCGAGCGTGAAGTAGGCGAAGATCGAAGCCTGGCCCGGCTGGATCGCCGATTCGAGATGGTCGAGGCTGGGCGCCCCGGCGAGCTGGTCTTCGAGCGGCCGCACGATCGCGTCGCGCATCTCGGTGGTCGAGGCGCCGGGATAACTGAGCAGGACTTGGATCGAGGGCGAGTCGGTGCTGGGAAACTGCTGCTCGACGAGCGTGGCCGCGCCGACGAGGCCGGCGAGCAGCACCAGGCAGAGGAAGACCGTGACCAGAGGCGGCCGCTCGACGAAGAGCCGTGTCAGCGACATCAGCGCGTATCCCGGGCGAGCTGGAGCGCTTCGCGTTTTTCGCGCTCGCGTTCCGCGGAGGGCGGCTGCGCCGCCCGCGGTGCCGGCGCGATCCACAGGTAGACGACCGGCACGAGGACGAGCGTCAGCAAGAGCGAGCTGGTCAAGCCGCCGATCACGACGGTCCCGAGCGAGCGCTTCGCGGCCGAGCCGGGATCGAGCGCGAGTGCCAGCGGGAGCATCCCCGAGATCATCGAGACGGTCGTCATGATGATCGGCCGGAAGCGCTCGCGCGCAGCCTGCACGATCGCGCTGCGCTTGTCGGCGCCCCCTTCGACCTTGAGCGTGGCGAAGTCGACGAGCAGGATCCCGTTCTTGCTGACCAGCCCGACGAGCATGACGACCCCGATGAGCGAGAAGAGGTTGAGGGTCTGACCGGTGATCGCCAGCGCCCCGAAGGCGCCGATCGCCGCGACCGGCACGGCGAACATGATGACGAGCGGCACGCGATAGCCGTTGTAGAGCGCGACCATCAACAGGTAGACCAAGCCGAACGAGAGCACGAGCGAGATGCCGAGTCCGGAGACGGTTTGCGCCAGGTTCTGCTGCGACCCTCCGGCGCCCGCGCCGACGATCACGGTGCTGGGCAGCTTCAGCGCCCGGACGCGCTGCAGGAACGCCTTTTCAACCGTCGAGAGCGCGGCGCCGGGAGCGAGGTTGGCGCCGATGTGGACGACGGTTTGGCGGTTCACGCGCGTGATCAGCGCCTGCGAGGGGTCGTTCTTGAGGATCGCCACGTCGCCCAAGCGCACGATTTGACCGGCGCGATTGCGGATCGGGATCGAACGCAGCGTCGCCAAGCTGGTCTGATCGGATTGCGGGTAGAGGACTTGGACGTACTTCGTCCCGTTCACCGTGTCGAACTGCGTCGCGAGCGTTCCGCCGAACGCGGCGCGGACGGCTTGCGCGGCGAGGCCGATGTCCAAGTCGAGGGCGCGCGCGCGGTCGCGATCGAACTCGATGTCGATCTGCGGCGCGAGATTCAAGGCCGAGCTGTTGACGTTGGTCGCGCCGGGCGTGTCTTCGAGGGCTTGCAGCACTTTGGGCGCGTAGGTGTCGGGGTCGCCGCGGGTCGTCGCGACGGTCGCATCGATCGGCTGCGCGTTGCCGCCGCGCGTTCCCGTCGCGGGGATGGCGACGACGCGCGCGCCGGGGACGAGCCGCCGCGCCATGCCGTTCATGGTTCGCGCGACCTGGTCCGTCGTGCGCTTGGGATGCGCGACGAGGAAGACGCGAAGCTGGCCGTTCGAGCCGAGGTTGATGTTTCCGCCGAAGCCCGCCTGCGACGTCCCGGTCGTCGAGGTGATCTGCTGCACGTCGTCGATCTGCAGGAACTGATCGGTCAGATTGCGGACGGCGGCGTCGGTCGTGGCGAGCGGCGTTCCGGTCGGGAACTGGATCTGCACGAAGATCTGGCCGCTGTCGACCGACGGGATGAACTCGAAACCGACGAGGCCGAGCGGCCAGACGAGCGCGACCGCCCCCGCGGTCAGCAGCAGGGAGCCGGCGAAGATGAGCTTGGGGTGCTTGAAGGCGTGCGTCAGGAGGCGGCCGCTGTAGAAATCGCGCAGCCGCGAGAAGCCGCGGGTGAAGGCCTCGATGAAGCCCGGCGCGCGCCAGTTCGAGAGGAGCGACCAGTTGCCGGCCAGCGACGGAGTGATCGTGAACGAGACGGCGAGCGACGTCAGCGTGGCGATCGTGACGACCACGCCGAACTCGCCCAGGAAGCGTCCGGTCTGGCCCGGCAAAAAAGCGATCGGCAGGAAGACGACGACGTCGACGAGCGTGATCACGATCGCGGCGACGCCGATCTCGGCGCGGCCGAGGATCGCGGCCGTGCGCGGCGCTTCGCCATCCTCGTAGTGCCGCTCGACGTTCTCGAGCACGACGATCGAGTCGTCGACGAGGATGCCGATGATCAGCGTCATCGCCAGCAGGGAGACCGTGTCGATCGTGAAGCCGACGATCTTCATCACGAAGAGCGTCACGAACAGCGACATCGGGATGGCGATCATCACGACGAGCGCGTTGCGCCACGAGCGCAGGAACACGAGCATCGCGATGCCCGTGAAGGCGATCCCCTCGATCAGCGTCTCGAGGACGCCGAGGAGCTGCGCTTTGGTTTGATCGGCCTGGACGTTGAGGATCTGGAACTTGATGTCCGGATACTGCGCTTCGATCGCCGGCATCGCCGCGACGACCGCTTCGGAAGAAGCGACCTCGCTCGCCCCGGTCGCTTTCTGAATGTTGAGCGAGATGGCAGGCTTGCCGTCGACATACGAGTAGACGCGCTTGGGCTCGTACCAGTCGGTCACGGTCGCGACGTCGCCGACGCGCGGCAGACGCGGCAGCGAGGAGAACGGATTCGTCGTTTGGGCGGCCGCCCCGGAGGAGGCGGCGCCCGACGTCGAGACGTTCGCCACGGCGAAAGGTAGGCTCTGGACGTTCGCCGAGGACCCCCCGCCGCCGTTGCCGGAGGAGGCTGCCGCAGCGGCGAGGGCGTTGCTGCTCAGCGACAGCGCTTGATTCGTCGAGCCGCTCGTGCCGGTGTACTTCTGCGACGCGGTTCCGGAGGGCGACGTCGCGCCGAGCAAGACGGTCGTCGATCCCGAAAGGAGCAGGTTCTCGATCGAGGGCGGCGTCTGCACGTCGCCGCGCACGTCGATCGACGTCTCGCGGTTGCCGAGATAGACGATGCCGCCCGGGGCGCGGACGTTGTTGGATTGGATCGCGCTGACGACGTCGGTCGGAACGAATCCGAAGCTCGAGAGCTTGCCGGGGTCGAGCGTCACTTCGAGGGCCGGCGTGACCGTGCCGTTCGCGGTCACGTTCGAGATGCCGGGGACTTGCTCGAGCGCGGGCACGATGTTGTTGGTCACGATCGCCGAAAGGCCCGCGGCGCTGAGCGACTGCGAGGTGACCGCGATCGTCACGACGGTCGCCTGAGCCGGATCGAAGGTGCGGACCGAGGGCGCCGGCAGGTCGGCGGGGAGCGCCGCCTGCGCCGTCTGCACGCGGTTCTGCACCTCGGTCAAATCGGTCGTCTGATTCGAGTCGAGCGTGAAGGTCGCCGAGATCGACGCTTGGTTCTGCTGGATCGAGGTGTTGATGTGGTCGAGATCGGGGGCGCCGGCGATCGCGTCTTCGATCGGCCGCACGACGGCGTCGCGCAGCTCCGAAGGCGATGCGCCGGGATACGAGACGCTGACGCTGATCGTGGGGAAGTCGATGTTGGGAAACTGCTGCTGCACGAGCGTCGCCAGCGCGAACACACCGGCCAGCGTGATGACGGAGATCAGCACGAAGACGAGCGGCGGACGGTTGACGAAGAGCTGCGTGATGCGGCGCATCACGGCGAGAGCGTTTGTCCTTCGGCGATGCCGAGCTGTCCGTTGGCGATGACGTCCTGCCCGCTCTTGATGCCGCTCACGATCGAGGTCGTGCCGTCCGAGGCCAGCTCGCGCACGTGCACCGTCTTGGCCACGACGTCGACGAGTTCGTCGTCGGCGATCATGACGGTGGTGTGCGTGTCGTCGAGAAAGGCGGCCGTCGGGATCCCGACGCCGCTCACCGCCGGCAGCGTCACGGTCGCCGAAACGGGCAGGCCCGACTGCAGCTTCCCGTCGGGATTCTGAAGGAGAACTTTGACGGTGAAGTTCGTCGACCCGGGCGTGACCTGGCCGAGGACCGCGACGACGTGTCCCTCGTACGTCTGCGAGCCCGTGCCGGCGACCGTCAGGCTCACGGGCGCGCCGACCGGGATCGCGAACGTGTCGGAGCTCGAGGCGTTGAGCTCGGCGTAGACCTGGTCGAGCTGCTGGATCGTGAAGATCGTGCGCGAGCCCGGATATTCGCCGAGGTTGAGGTTGCGGTTCACGACGGTCCCGTCGACCGGCGAGACGATCGTCGCCTTGCCGATCTGCGTCTGGAGCTGCAGAACTTGCGCGCGGGCTTGGTCGACGACGGCGTGCGCGGCCTTCGCGTCGGCGACCGCGGCGGCGACGGTCGCGGCTTGCAGGCCGGCGTTCTGGTTGCCGTTGACCGACTGATTGGTGAGCGCGGTCTGCAAATTCGCCTGGGCGTTGCGCACGGCGGCTTGGTCGTTTTGGACGGTCGTCACTTGCTGGTCGACCGTCTGCTGCGGGACGTAGCCGTTCACGACGAGCGCCTGGTAGCGGACCAGGTTCGCCCGATCGTTGACCAGCGTCTGCTGCACCTGCGCGAGCGCGGCGCGCGCCGAGCTCACGCCGTTCGCGCCGGTGTCGATGTTCAAGCGCGCGGTGTAGCGAGTCTGGACCACCTTGGCGTCGCCGGACTGGGCGTTGCGGAGATCGGTCTCGACCGCGCTCTGCGCCTGCGCGAGCTCGGCGCGCAGGTCGGCCGTGTCGAGCACGGCGAGCACCTCGCCGGCCCGCACGCGATCGCCCTCGTTGACGCGCACCTCGTCGGCAGGCTCTGCGAGCGAGCTCGTGATCGCGACGTTCTGGTAAGGCGCGATGATGCCGGAGATTCCCGAGGTGGCGCGGACCGTCGTCTGGCGCGCGGCGGCAGTGGGAATAGGATTGGGCGACGCGGCGGCGCGCGTATGCGCTTGCTGCTTCGAACAACCGCTCGCCGACACGACCGTCACGAGCAGCGTAGCGAGCAACGGGGAGGCCGTGCGGATCGCGCTCACCGGGTTACTGTTGCTGCGAGCTTTGTTCACGCTCCTTGCGCATGGCATCGAGCTTGGCGTGCAGCTTCTGGCGTTGCGCCGGCGTCAAGATCGCGTCGATCTTCTTGAAGGCCGCCTGCATGTTCGCGCGCCGGGTCTCGCGGTCGGCGTTCTGATTCTGCTGGCGCGTGCTCTGCATGAGCGCCCGGATCTTCGCCTTCTGCTGATCGCTCAGATTGAGGGTCATCAAGACCTGGCCGAAACGCGGCCGGTGCTGCCCGGGCGCCGCCGAGGAATCGTCTTGAGCGGCCACCGCCGACGCGCCTCCGAGTTCCACGGCGACCGCCGCCACCGCGCTCCAACTCAGGGCGGCTGCCAAGACGGCCGGAAGGATCGAACGCGATCGAGACAAGGACGTTCCTCTCACAAAACTCGTGTCGGGCACGATTATGACAGTCCTAGCTTGGATCACCCTGGGGCCCGCATGACCGAATCGTTACGGAGGGACTGGAGGGCTCGGCGCGTCGCGCGGCGCACGAGGCGAGGCAACCGGCCGAGGACCGGCGCGGACGATGATCCCAGAGCAAAGAGGTGGCGTTTCCCATCCGGGCCCCTTTATCGCCCGGGAATTTCTGGCGCCCCTCGGGCTCGAGCCGGCCGAGCTGGCGCGGCACATCGGCGTCGATCCGAGGCGTTTGATGGCGATCCTGCGCGGCGTGGATTCGTTCGACGCGGAGACCGCGGTGCGCTTGGGCCGGGCCTTCGAGCTTCCGCCGGACCAGATCGTGCAGATGCAGGTCAAGTACGACCTGGCCTCGGCCCGGAACGACCCGGACGTCCAGGCGATCGGCGTCCTGCCCGCGCCGGCCGAGACCGCGTTCCCCGAGAACGCGCTGCGCGGCCGGCTCGCCGAAGCCAGCGACGAAGGCTACGGCGGCTTCACCTGGTACTTTCGCGAGAACGTCACCGAGGAGTCGCCGCCGCTCGACCCCTACCGCGGCTTGCACTCGCTCTGGGTCGGCGATCGCCTGCGCGTCTACGATTCCATCGGCCGCACGCTGTGGACGGGACCGATCCTCAAGAATCTCGACGGGCGGATGCTGCTTCCGTACGTTCGCTTTCAAGTCTGGATCGAGTGGTTTTACAGCGGCCTCCGGGCGGATCTGGCGATCGGCCCGGAGCACCGCACGTTTCTCGATCGTCTGCGCGCGGGCTGACGCCCCCGCGGGCGCTGCTAGAGCTCGGTCGCCGCGGCGAGGATCATCTCGCGCGGCGCGCGCGTGCCGTGACTCTCGTCGCCGTGCGCGTCGCACGCCACGATGAGCGCATCTTCGTCCTCGGCGGTGATGCCTTGACCGCAAAGAGGACAGGTGACTTGATAAGCCATGAACGGAATCTCTTTCTCGATGAGGTGGTTTGAGTTCTCTTCTCCGGGCCCGGCGCCGAATCTGCTTCCATGGCCGTGAACAGCCGATCGCCGAAGATCGCCCTCCTGCTCCGCCTGCTGGCGGCCGTCGACGAGGGTCGCTACGGCTTCGAAGCGCTCAAACGCCGCATCGATGAGGAACGCCCGCCGAGCACGCGCACCCTGCGGCGCTACCTGGCGACCCTCGCCGAGGCCGGCTTCCCCTGGTATTTCGACCGGGAGAGCGGGACGTACCGGTTCGAGCACGGCTACTCGCTGCGCCGGCTGGAGCTCTCGGGGAACGAGCTCTTCGGGCTTCTCGCCCTCAAGGGGATCGCCACCTCGCTCGGCGGGAAGATCGGATCCTCGATCGACGAGGTCACCGATAAGCTGGCGAACGTGGCCGGCCGCGGGACCAACGCCGCGGCGGCCCGTCCGGCGGTCCGCGTGCAGCTCCCCGACGCCCGGCTCGACCCCGAGCGCAGCGCGGATTTCGAGCTGCTGCAGCGGGCCCAGCGCGAGCGCCAGAGCGTGCGCTTCGCCTACGTCGACAAAGCGGGGCGGCGCTCGCGCCGCCACGTCGATCCCTACGGCTTCGTCGTCTCCGGCGGACGCGTCTACGTCGTGGTGCACGACCGGGGCCGCGGCGCGACGCGCGTCTTCGCGCTCGATGCGATCTCGGGCGCGCAGACGGCGCCGCAGCGCTTCACGATGCCCGACGACTTCGACCTCGAAGCGTTCGCGGCGCGCTCGGTCAGCGGCATCATGCACGCCGACTCGTCGACGCTCGTGACGGTCCGCTATTCGCCCGTCGTCGCCCGGGCCGCGCAGGCCGACCGGGTCGTGCGCGAGCGGACGATCGAGGAGCGCGAGGACGGAAGCGTGGAGATCACCTACACGATCGCGGACGCGGGCGAGTTCGTGCGCTGGGCGATGAAGTGGGGAGCCGAAGCCGAGATCGTGGCGCCCGCCGCGGTGCGCGCGATGGCCGTCTCGCTGGCCCGCGCGATCCTGGCGCGTTATGAAGATCCGGCGCGAGACGCGCGGAGCCGAGGCGAATAAAAAGCTAACGGGGCCCCGTCGTTGCCGACAAGACCCCGCCGACGTGTTACTTGCACGAGCGGCCGACGCGAATCTCGATTGCTCGAGGCGCACTTCCACCGGCGTGCTGTTCGATCGTCCTCTAGATGTCCGCCGCGAAGCGGTGTTCTTGGGAGGTGTCGACCGCGTCGTCACGTTCGACGCACTTCATTTCTGAAGTGATCTGACTCTACCATCGCCGCAGCGAGGCTTCAAGAGCTTCGCGCCGCTACCCACAACCAATCCACAAGAAAGTTAATTTATTCGCAGTAATCCACCGGCTATTCACACCGCGAGGCGTTTTCGAGGCCGGCGGCGCGCGTTCGAACGCGCTCGTCGTGGCGCTTTGCGGGCCGCCCGCGCGGGCAAGCGAGCGGCTCGGCAGTCGCGGTCGTACGCATAGGACTCTCGGCCTAATGCAAGACCTTGCGGGCGGTGAAGGTGAGGATCGAGCCGGAGACGTCCGGCCGGAAGTTCGCGAAGCCCGAAGCGGTCAAGTACCGCTCCAGCTCGGCGAGTTCGAAGACGTGAAGGCCCTGATTGCGGCGATACGACTCGCGCACGCGGCGAAACTTCAGGATGCCGCGGCGCCCTGCCGTGAAGGTGAAGGCCGAAAGGATCGAGCCGGGCTTCACGACGCGCGCGATCTCGCGCAGAGCGGCCGCGGTGTCGGCAAAAAGATGGAGCGAGCCGCAGCAGAGGGCGGCGTCGAAGAAGCCGTCTTCGAAGGGAAGAGCCTCCACCCTGGCGCGGGCGAAATGCACGTAGGGAACGATGCCTTCCTTCGCCGCGTAGGCCGCGCCTTGACGCAGCATGCCCGGCGAGACGTCGATGCCGAACACTTCCCTCGACGGCGAGGCGATGCGCCGGCCGAAGGTGCCGGGGCCGCAGGCGACGTCGAGCACGCGGCCTTCGCTCGTACGGAGATCTGCCGAGACCGTCGCTATCAGCTCGGGCAGAGAGCGGCTGTGAAAACCGCCGAAAAGATCGAGCACGACCGGATACCACAGGCGCGTCTCGTAGATGCGCGCCAGCCCGTCGATGAAGCGCATTCTCCGCAACGCGGGGTCCGCGCTGCGGGCGAGCTCTTCGCGAATGAAATCGGGGATGCCGTCCGCGACCGGGTATGCCTGGAAGCAAATGGGACAGCACAGCGCGCGCTCTTCCCGCTGCAAGAGCTGCTTGCACGTGGGGCAGGCATAGCTTCCCAGTTCGCTGGCCACGGACGAGCGAGCATTTTGCGGACTCGCCGGGAAAACCTCATGTATGGCGGTTTTGCCCGAGGTGCTGCTGATGCTGCCTCAGGCTTCGCCGAGATAGGCGGCGGTGATCTCGGGGCGGCGCAGGAGGTCGGCGCCGCGGCCTTCGAGCGTGATCGTGCCGCGCTCGAGGACGTAGGCGTAGTCGGCGACGGCGAGCGCCTTGCGCGCGTTCTGCTCGACGAGCAGGATCGAGGTGCCGCGGGCGCGCTCGGCGGCGACGATCGCGAAGACCTGCTCGACGAGCTTGGGGGCGAGGCCCATCGACGGTTCGTCGAGCAGCAGCGCCTTGGGTTTGGCGACGAGCGCGCGGGCGATCGCGAGCATCTGCTGCTCGCCGCCCGAGAGCGACCCGGCCGCGACCTTGCGCCGCTCGCGCAGGATCGGGAAGCGCTCGTAGATCCCCGCGATCTCGCCCGGCGCGTCGCCGGTCCGGCCGGTCGCGGCCGCGACGAGCAGATTTTCCTCGACCGTCATCGAGGCGAGCATGCGGCGGCCTTCCGGGACGTGGATCAGCCCCGCGCGGACGACGTCGTGCGAGGCCGCGCGCGCGATCGAGCGGCCGTCGAAGACGATGTCGCCGCCGCGCACCGGCAGGAGGCGCGAGAGCACGTTGAGCAGCGTCGTCTTCCCCGCGCCGTTCGCGCCGACGATCGCGCAGAGCGTGTGCGCTTCGAGCCGCAGCGAGACGCCGTGCAAGATCTCGATCCGCCCGTAACCCGCCCGCAGCCCCTCCACCCGCAGCAGCGGCCCCGCCGGCCCGCTCATGGTGTCACCCTGAGCTTGTCGAAGGGCGCTCATGCTTCGCTTGTTCCGAGGTAGGCTTCGATTACGGCTGGGTTGCGGGCGACCTCGGTTGGCGTTCCGGTCGCGATGACCTCGCCGAAGTTGAGGACGACGACGCTGTCGCAGACGGCCGAGACCAGCGACATGTCGTGCTCGACGAGCAGGACGCCCGTGCCGCCGGCGGCGATCGCGCGGATCACCTCGCGCAGCTCGTGCGTCTCGGCCGGATTCATGCCGGCGGCGGGTTCGTCGAGCAGCAGGACCGCGGGCTGCGCGGCGAGCGCGCGGGCGATCTCGAGGCGCCGCTGCTCGCCGTAGGGCAGCGAGCCCGCGCGCCGGGCCAGGTCGGCCTCGTGCATCGCGGCGCGCGCCAGGAGCGCGCGCGCTTCGGTGTCGGAGAGGCGGCCCGGCCGGGCGATCGCGCCGGCGCGCACGTTCTCGCCGACCGAAAGCGCCCCGAAGAGCCGGATGTTCTGATAGGTGCGCGCGATCCCGCACCGCGCGACGCGGTACTGCGGCAGACGCTCGAGCTGCGTCCCGCCGAGAGCGATGCGGCCTTGCGCCGGCCGCACGACGCCGGTGACGGCGTTGATGAGCGTCGTCTTGCCCGCGCCGTTGGGCCCGATCAGCCCCACGACGGCGCCGGGCGCGACCTGAAGGCTGACCTCGTCGAGCGCGGCGACCCCGCCGTAGCGCACGCTGACGCCTTCGACGGCGAGCTCGCGCCCCCGCGCCCCGCTCACGAGCGCCGCTTCCAGAGCGCCGCGATGCCGTCGGGCGCGAACAGGATGATGCCGAGCAGGATCGCGCCGCTGGTCACCTCGCGATAGTCCTGTAAGAAGCGGACGACCTCGGGCAGGATCGTCATCAGCGCCGCGCCCGCGACGGCGCCGAGCGAGCTCGTCACGCCGCCGATCACGCAGTAGACCAGGATCTGCTCCATGCGCGGAAACCCGAAGTCGCCCGGCGTGATGAAGAAGTTGGCGTGGGCGTAGAGCGCGCCGGCGAGCCCGGCCACGACCGCGCCGCCGGCGAGCGTGAGCATGCGCACGCGCGCGACGTCGATGCCGACCCCGCGCGCGGCGTTCTCGTCCTCGCGCGTCGCGGCTGCGGCGAGCGCGAATTTGCTGCGGTTGAAGAAGAAGAGCGCGGTGCCGGTCAGGGCCAGGGTGCCGTAGATCCAGAGGGTGTTCGCGTCGTTGGGAATGTTGGAGAAGCCTTCGGCGCCCCCGGTGATCGAGGCGTTCACTTCGACGATGCGCGCGATCTCGCCGAAGCCGATCGTCGCGATCGCCAGGAAGACGCCGCGCAGCCGCCCGATCGGCAGGGCGAGCAGCAGCGCGACCGCCCCGGCCGCGAGCGCCCCGGCGAGCGCGCACTCGACGAGATTCCAGCCGGCGTTGACCGCGCCGATCGCGCTGACGTAAGCCGCGATTCCCATGAATGCGGCCTGCGCCAGCGCGAGCTGCCCCGCGCGCAGCGAAAGCGAGAGCGAGAGCGCGAGCAGCGCGTTGATCCCGATCTGATCGACGAGCTTCGAGTGCTGCGCGAAGAACGCCAGCATCGGTGACCCGAACTACGCCGCGCGGAGCGCGCGCTTGCCGAGCAGACCGGTCGGGCGGAGCACGAGGATGAGGAACATCACGCCGAAGGCGATCGCATCGCGGTAGCTCGAGGAGATGTAGGCGACCGAGAGCGTCTCGACCACGGCTAACAGGAACGCGCCGATGACGGCGCCGGTGATGCTGCCCATGCCCCCGAGGATGATGATGGCCAGACCTTTGAGCTCGATGCGCGAGCCCATGTCGACGCTGACGCTGTCGTACTGCAGCCCGACCAGGATGCCGGCCGCGCCGCCGAGCGCCGAGGCGATGAAGAAGGTCAGCGCGATCGTGCGCTCCAGGTCGATCCCCAGGAGCGCGGCGGCGACGCGGTCTTCGGCGACGGCCCGGATGTTGCGGCCGAGCGCCGTGCGCCGCATGACGAAGCTGAGCAGCAGCATGAGCCCGAGCGAGACGATCAGGATCGTCAGGTCGAGCGTTCCGAAAGTGAGGCCCCCGGCGTGAAAGGTCGCGGCCGGCACGAGGCTCGCGCCGAAGCGGCGCTCGTCGGGGCCGAAAATCCCGCGCACCACGCCTTGGATGACGATCGCCGCGCCGATGCTCGAGATCAGCGGGACCAGGGTCCCGGCGTTGCGCCGCCGCAGCGGCGCGAAGGCGACTCGGTCGAGCAGCACGCCGAGCAACCCTGCCGCGCCGATCGCCAGCACGAAGGCGGCGGGCAGCGGGACTCCCGCGCCGGCGAAGGCGAGCGCGGTGAAGGCGGCCGCCATGAAGATCGCGGCGTGGGCCAGATTGAGGATGTCGAGCACGCCGAAGACCAGCGTGTAGCCGATCGCGAACAGCGCGTAGACGGCTCCGAGAAAAAGCCCGTTGGCGAGCTGCTGAAGGAGCACCGTTCAGCAGCCCGCCCGCGCCCGCGCGCCGTCGCGCCGCGCTTTAACGGAATTCAGCGAAGCGGTCGCCTTTGACTTGCAGGATCGCGCTCGGCGCGTGCGCGTCACGCGAGGGCTCGAAGCCGAACGGTCCCAGCACCGTCGAGATGTTGCTGGCCGATTTGAAGGCGGAGCAGATCTGCGCGCCGTTCGCGGCGCCGCCCTTGACCGCGTGCGCCACGATCTGCGCGGCCGCGTAAGCCTGCGCCGCGAATTGGTCGGGCGCGATGCCGAACTTCTTCTGATAGCGCTCGACGAAGGCTTTGTTGCCCGGATAGTCGTTGCCGACGTAGTAGGCGGCGCCGACGACGACGCCTTCGGCGTCCTTGCCGGCCAGCTTGAAGAGCTGCGGCGAGTTGAGCCCGTTTCCGCCGATGACGTGCGCTTTGAGGCCGAGCGCGTTCGACTGCTGGATGATCTTGACGGCCTCTTGCACGAGCGCTCCGACGACCAGCAGATCGGGCTTCGCGCCCTCGATCTTGGTGAGCTGCGCCTTGAAATCGACGTCGCCTTTGTGGAAGGTCTCGGTGTCGACGACGGTGATGCCGGCCCGCTCGAGCGCATCTTTGAAGATCAAGTAGTCGGTCTTGGTGAACTGGTCGTCGTCGCCGTAGATGATCGCGGCGGTCTTGACGTTCCAGTTCTTCTTGGTGCGGGCGACGGCTTCGGGGACGACCTGCTCTTCGGCGAGCGCGTCGCGATAGACGCAGGGCCCCATCGTCGTGATGCCCTGCGCGGTGTTCGAGATCGCGAGGATCGGAAGGCTCGCGCCGACCGCGATCGGGTCGGCCTTCTTCGCTTCCGAAGAGAGCGTCGGGCCGATCAGCAGCGCGCTGCCGTCGGTGCTGAACTTCTGCGTCAGGTTCACGACCTGCGCCGGATCGCTGGCCGCGTCTTCGACGTCGAAGGCGACGGTCGCGCCGCCCGCGTCGAGCAGCCCCGCCTTGAGGTCGTCGGCCGCGAGGTCGAAGGCGTTCTTCTGGGCGGTCCCGTAGGCGCCGGCCGAGCCCGTCACGTCGGCGATCACGCCGACCTTCACCGTCTTACCTGCCATGGGGCCGCCGGCGGCGAACGCCGCGCTCGCGCCGAACAAGCAAACGAGTCCGACCATAACTACGGACCGTGGGTGCATATCGCTCCTTCAATTCAGGTTTGGCGGCGAATGGACTCGCCGCGTTGTTTTCGGCTAACGCGGTTTGACGGAGTTTGGCGCTCACCTCTCCAGCAGCGGGCGCAAGGCGCGCATGAAGGCCGCATGGCGTGCGTCGACGGCGCTCGAGGAAGCGAGCGGTGCGTAGACGACCAGAACGAAGCGGCTGCCGTCCTCGAGCTCCAGGATGCCGCCGTCGTGCGAGACCTCGTCGGTGTCGCCGGTCTTGTGCGCGAAGCGGTCGCCGGGGCGCAAGCCGCGCGAGAGCTTGTCGTTCCACTCCTGGGCGGCGAGCGCGGCGTAGAGCCAGTCCTCGCGGCCGCGCCGGGCGATCTGCGCGAAGAGCGTGGCGGCGTCGGCCGCGGGGTGCGCGTTACGGCCGGTCGCCTGCGGGTCGTCGATGAGCGGCAGCGAGCCCGAGAGCTTGCGCCGCACGGCCGTCCCCGTCAGGCCGGCGCGGCGGCAGAAGTCGCCGATTTCGGCACGGCCGAGCACGTCGATCAGCACGTTGGTCGCGACGTTGTCGGAGCGGGTCACCATCAGCCAGGCCAGCTCCTCCAGGGTCGCCTCGTAGCCGGCGACGAGCGGCGAGGCGGCGTCGTTGGCCGTCAGGTTCTCCGGCGCGACGGCGACCCGGCCGGCGGGCCGCAGTTCGCCCCGGGCCCAGAGCTCGGCGAGGGCGGCCGCGATCGGCACCTTGATCATGCTGGCCGGCGTCAGCGGCCGGTCCGCCGCGATGCGCACCCCGGGTCGGGCGCCCTCGAGGGCCTCCAAGACGATCGAGGCTTCGCCCAGGCCTGCCGCCGAGGCAAGAGCTCGGACCTCCGGCTCGGTCACCGGGCGAGTGGTATGCAAGTACCCACTTGCATTCGCCCGAGAGACGTGCTAATGTGCGTGCAAGTACTCACTTTCATGAAAAAGACTCGTGCCATGCCGGGAGCCGGCGGTCCGCCTCTCTTCCGGTCTCAGCCGTTGCCAACCCCTGCGGCCGCGCTTCGGTCGCGGCGGGCGCGGGCGCTGGGGGCCGCTCTTCTGGCCACGGCCTCGGGCCTGGTGGGGACGCCGGGCCGGGCGGCGCCGGAGACCGATCCGGCCGCGCTCGTGGCCCGCGTCGAGGAGCAGAATGCCGGGATGCGGAGCTATCAGGCGCGCATCAGCGTCGATCTGCAGATGCGCAACTTCCCTTATATCGCGGTGCACTTGGACGGCACGACGTATTTCAAGCGCCCCGGCAACTACGAGGTCGTGTTCGAGCGGGTCCCCTCCTACGCGAAAGGCTTCGACCGGCTCTATTCCGACGTCGGCGATCCGTCGAGCTGGGCGAGCCGCTTCACGATGTCTCTCGCCGGCGAGAAGACGTTCAACGGGCACTCCGACGTCGTTGTGCGGCTCGTCCAGAAGGTCCGCGGCATGATCGACCACGAGGACGTCGCGATCGATCCCGACGCCGGGCGGATCGACAACATGGAGTGGCACTATTACAACGGCGGCGTCATCTCGATGTCGCAGGATTACGCGACGGTCGGGGGCTTCAGCCTGCTCGCGCGCCAGCACGCGACGATCCGCATCCCCTACGTCCACGCCTCGGCCGAGGCAGTCTACACCGACTACCACACCAACGTCGCGATCGACGATTCCGTCTTCACTAAGGAGAAGCATTAGTGGACACTAGAGTGTCGACCGAGCTTCGGCATGCCGAGGGCGGCGCGAAATCGAGCGTCGAGGAGACGCGGCTGCGGATTTTGGCTGCGGCGCGCGAGCTCTACGCGCGCAACGGGAGCCGCGGGACGACGACGCGTGAAGTGGCCGACCTGGCCGACGTCAACGAGGCGACGGTCTTTCGCCACTTCGGGACCAAGCAGCATCTGCTGGCGGCGATGCTCGACCACTTTTCGGAGACCTCCCACGTGCGCCTGCTGCTGGAGAGCGCCAGGGCGCTGCCGCTCGAAGAACAGCTCCGGGCGCTGGGCCGCACGGCGGTCGAGGCCCTGCGGCGCAAAGAGGATCTGATCAAGATCGGGATGGCCGAGGAAGTCTCCAATCCCGAAGGAAGCGTGTGCGTCTGGCGGGCGCCGGTCGAGGCGCGCCTGGCCTTGTCCGGCGTGATGCAGGAGCGGGTCGAGGCGGGCGAGCTGCGCGGCGATCCGGATACGCTGGCCCGCGTCTTCATGTCGCTGTTCTTCTCCTACGTCATGGCGCGCAAGCTGTGGAGCTTCGATTGCGAGCTCACGCAGGCCGAAGCGGTCGATGCCATGGTCGACATCTTTCTGAACGGAGCACGCGCGAACTGATGGAAACGACACGCCAACCCGTCGCCGCGACGACGCCGGGCCTGACCGATGGGGACGGCCTGAGCGCGGGGCGCGGCCTTTCGCCTGCGTTGCGCTCCTTGCTCGTCGCCGCCGGCGTCATCGTGCTGCTGGTCGTCCTCGTCGCGGGCGCGCGTTTCCTCGCCTACGCGACGACGCACGAGACGACGGACGACGCGATGATCGACGCCGACGAAGTGCAGCTCACCAGCAAGATCGCCGAACGCGTCGATCGGATCCTCGTCGATACGAACCAGCGCGTGCACAAAGGTCAACTGCTGATCCAACTGCAGGATACCGACGAGCAGACCCGCGTGGCCCAGGCGCGGGCCGTGGCCGACGCGCAGCGCGCGCAGGCGCGCGCCGCCGAGGAGACGGTCGCCCTGACGCGCGACACGCAGCAGGCGCAGAACGCGCAGGCTGCCGGGGCGATCGCGCAAGCCGAGGCGGGGATCACGGGTGCCGACGCGCTGGCGAAATCGTCGCAACAGGAGATCGACGTCGCCAAAGCGGCCGTCGCCGCGGCGCAGGCGGAGTACAAGGCGGCCCAGGCCGCGCTGCCCGGCGCGCTCGAAAACGAGCGCAAGGCCGATGCCGACTTCCGGCGCGCGGCCTCGCTCGTCGCGACCGGCGACTTCTCGCAGGCGCAGCTCGACGCGGCGCGGGCGGAGTACGAGTCGGCCCGTTCCTCCTACGCTCAGGCGCAGGCGAACGTCGTCGCCAGCCAGGCGAACGTCGACGAGGCCCAGCAGAAGCTCGACTCGCAAATCTACGCCACCAGCAGCACGCAGGCCCAAATCGGCGCGCAGCAGGCGCTGCTGACGAGCGCGCGCGGCAAGCTGCAGGAGAGCGACGCGCCCAGCCGCGTCCCCGCGCAGCAGGCACAAGCCCAAGCGGCCGCGGCTCAGGTGACCTCGCTCGACGCGCAGTTGCGCAGCGCGCTCGACCAGCTCTCGTATACGAAGATCGTCTCGCCGATCGAGGGCTACGTCGGGCAGAAGAACGTCGAGGTCGGCCAGACGGTCGCCCCCGGCGAGTCGCTGCTGACGCTGATCCCGGTCAGCCCCATCTACATCACGGCCAACTACAAAGAGACGCAGATCGGCCACATGAAGGTCGGCCAGGAAGTCGACATCCACGTCGACGCCTACGGCGGCACGAACTTCGTCGGGCACGTCGAGACCCTCTCGCCGGCGGCGCAGAACAAGTTCAGCCTCGTGCCGGCGCAGAACGCGACCGGAAACTTCGTGAAGGTGACGCAGCGCGTCCCGATCCGCATCGTCTTCGACAATCCCGACCCGAACTATCCGCTGCGGCCCGGCATGAACGTCGAAACCTCGGTCAAGGTCAAGTAGCGAACGTTGGCGACCGCAGCCGCGCTCTCGCGCAACGGCGGAACACCGCGCCCCGCCGCGGCGGGGAGGGACTCCAACGTCGTCGAGTACGGCTGGCGCCGCTCGCTGGTCACCGTCGCGATCGTGACCGCGACGCTGCTGGAGATCGTCGACGTGACGATCGTCAACGTCGCCCTGCCCAACATCGAGGGCAACTTCGGGGCGAGCGTCGACCAGGCCGCGTGGATCGGCACGGGCTACATCATCGCCAACGTGATCGTCATTCCGCTCACGCCTTGGCTGCAGCGCCGCTTCGGCCGCAAGCAGTATTACGCGGCCTCGATCGCGCTGTTCACCGCCGCTTCGGTCATGTGCGGCCTGAGCGGCTCGCTGGAGCAGCTCGTCTTCTGGCGGATCGTGCAAGGGCTGGGCGGCGGCGGCCTGCTCTCGACCTCGCAAGCGATCCTGCGCGAGACGTATCCCGCCAAAGAGCAGGGCAAGGCCGCGGGCATCTTCTCGATGGGCGTGATCGTCGGTCCGACCGTCGGCCCGACGCTGGGCGGTTTCATCACCGATCAGCTCTCGTGGCGCTGGGCGTTCTTCGTCAACCTGCCGACGGGATTGCTGGCGCTGGGGCTCGTCATCTGGCTGCTGCGTAATCCGGAGGCGCCGCGCAAGCTCGAGCTCGACTGGCGCGGGCTGGCGTTCCTGGCGACGGGGATCGGATCGCTGCAGTACGTGCTCGACATGGGGCAGCGCAAGGATTGGTTCGATGACGGCTCGATCGTCACGTGCAGTTGCCTGGCCGTCGCGGGGATCTCCGCCTTCGTGTTCTCGGAGCTGCGCCGCGACAAGCCGATCGTCGATCTCCACGTGCTGCGCTACCGCTCCGTCGCCGCGGGGAGCATCCTCGGCATGGTGCTGGGCATCAGCCTCTACGGGAGCGTGCTGATCTTGCCGCAGTACGTCCAGGGCTCGCTCGGCTTCACGGCGACGCTCTCGGGCGAGCTGCTCGTGTTCCGAGCCTGCGCCGTCATGCTGGTGACGCCGCTGGTGGCCTCCCTGGCGACGAAGGGGAAGGTCGACGCGCGCCTCTTCGTGCTGTGCGGCTTCGTGCTGCTCGGGCTCTCCAACTGGATGCTGGCGAACGTGACCACGACGCAGTCGGACTTCTGGACGTTCTTCTGGCCGCTCTTCGTGAGCGGCTTGGGGCTCGCGCAGATCTTCGTGCCGTTGACGATCTCGGTGCTCGCCTCGGTCGACCAGCGCGACATCCCGGCGGCTGCGGCGTTCTTCAACCTCGCCCGTCAGATCGGCGGGAGCATCGCGATCGCCGTGCTGGTGACGATCCTGGCGCGCTCGAACGCGATCCATCACACCGAGCTCGGCTCGCGGATCGCGCTCTCGGTCCCGCCCGTCGCGGACTATCTCCGCGCCAACGGCGGCGCGGGATCGGCGCAGGCCGCCGCCGCGCTGGACCGGCTCGTCTCGCAGCAGTCCGCCGTCATCGCCTACGCCGACACCGCGCGCGCGGTCGCCGTGATCTCGTTCCTTCTCTCGCCGCTCGCCTTCATTCTCAGGCGGCCGAGGCCGCTCGCCCTGCCCGCGAAATAGGAGACTCTCGTTCATGCAACTGACTTGGCGCGCACGATTTGCGGCGACGGTCGCCGCGCTCGCCCTCTCGCTCCCGAGCGGGCTCTCGCCGCTCGAGGCGAGCGCCGCAGCGCAGCCCGCTCCGCTTCCGGAGGCCGCGCCGATCCCCACGGCCTCGCCCGAGGCGATCGCGACGCCGCAGTCGACGAGCGGACTCGTCCTGCCGCCGGCACCGGCGATCGAGCCGGGCTTCCGCCAGCCGGCGGAGCAAGTCCCCTCGGGCGACATCGTGGGGAACCGGGCGCCGTTCGTGGGGCTCTCGCTCGACGACGCCGTCTCGATGGCGCTGGCGCGCAACACCGATCTGATCGTCTCGCAGTCGAACCGCCGCATCGCGGGGTTCCAGATCGTCGCCGCCAAGGGAGCCTACGACCTGCAGTTCCAAATCCAGCCGGCGTATTCGTACTCGCAGAGCCCGGCGATCAGTCCTTTCAACGCGGGCCCCAACGGCTATTCGGTCAACCAGTCGAGCTTCGGCGCGAGCGCTTCGCTCGGCGCGAAACTGCCCGGCGGCGGCAACGTCTCCGTCGGCACGTCCGCGACGCGCGTCGACAACGACGGCATCTACAACAGCTACGATCCCTTCTACCAGACCGCGCTCTCGTTCGACTACGCCCAGCCGCTGGCGCGCGGGCGCGCGATCGACGACGTGCGCCGCCAGATCCGGCTGGCCAAGATCAACGGCGACCTCTCGAACGACCAGGCCGAGCTGAGCGCCTCGAACACGCTCTCGACGGTCCTCGACGCCTATTACAGCTTGGTCGCCGCTTGGCGCAACGTCGCGATCCAAGAGGACGCGCTGCGGCAGGCCAAGGCGCAGAGCGAGAGCAACGCGCGCCTCGTCAAGCAGGGTCAGGCGGCCCCGGTCGACGTCGTGGAATCCGACACGCAAGTGCAGATCTTCCAGGACGGCGTGTATTCGGCGATCGCCAACGTGGCGAGCCTGCAGAATCAGCTCAAAACGCTGATTCTCAGCAATCCGGCCGATCCGATTTGGGGCGCGAACCTCGTGCCGACGTCGCCCGTCAGCGACGTGCCGCCCGAGCCGTCGCTCGACGACGTCGTCGTCGCGGCGCTGCGCAACCGCCCCGAGATCGCGCAGCTCCGCGAGCAGACGCGCAGCGCGGACGTCAACCTCGCCTATGCCAAGGACCAGACCCTCCCGCAGATCGATCTCAACCTGGGCGTGACCGAGAACGGATTCGCCGGGCAGGCGACGTCGCTCGCGAACACGCCGCTCTTCTCGGCGCTCGGCGGGACGTTCTCGTCCGTCAACGCGCTGATCGGGCGCGTCAACACGCTGACGCCGGCGCTGCCGCCGCTCGCGACGCTGAATACGTCGGCCCTCGCGCCGGTGCTCTTGCCTTTCACGGTCGGCGGCGTCGGGCAATCCTATGCGAACGCGCTCGCCGGGCGCTTCCCGCAGTACACGATCTCGGCCACGATCGGTTTTCCGCTGCGCAACCGCAGCGCCGTGGGGAATTATCGCGCCGCGCTCGAGCAGCGCCGGCAGCTTGCGACGGACGAGGTCGCGCTGATCCAGCGCGTGCAGGCCGAATCGCGCAACGCGCTGCAAGGTTACCGCTCCGCCCGCTCGCGCCTGATCGCCGCCGGCGCGGCGCGGGCCGCCGCCGAGAAAGTCGCGGCCAGCGAGCTGCGCAAGTTCCACGCCGGCCAGTCGACGACGTTCCTCGTCTTGCAGCGGCAGATCGCCCTCGCCAACGACCGCGGCCTCGAGCTGCAGGCGCAAACCGATTTGCAGAAGGCCGCCGTCGAGCTCGACCGCGTGACCGGCAACATCCTGCAGCGCTACAACGTCGACCTCAACGCCCTCGGCAACGCCCCGACCGGGGCGAAACCCTGACGCGGGCGGTTAGGCGGTGTTGGCGGCTAGGGGTTCGGGGCTGGTTTGGCGCGCGAGCAGCCAGCGCTCGAGGGCGACTGCGGTGAGGGGGACGCTGAGCAGGTAGCCTTGCGCGTATTGCGCGCCGAGCTGGGCGATCGCGTCGAGCGTTTCCGTCTCTTCGATGCCTTCGACGACGACGTCCATGTCGAGGCGGCGGGCGAGTTCGATCGTGGAGGAGACGATCGCGGCGTCTTCCGGATCGGTCATGAGGTTGGCGACGAAGGTCCGGTCGATCTTGAGCTCGTCGAAGGGGAAGCGCTTGAGGTGCAGCAGCGACGAGTAGCCGGTCCCGAAGTCGTCGATCGAGATGCGGCAGCCCAGCGCCGAGAGCTGGTTGAGGACCTGCGTCGCGCGCTCGGACTCGACCGCGACCGTCGTTTCGGTCAGCTCGAGGCAGAGCCTCGAGGGCGGGATCTCGTAGAGCGAGAGCAGGCGGCTGACGGTCTCGGGCAGCGTCGAGTCGCGCAGGTTTTGGGCGGAGAGGTTGACCGCCATGTGGAGGTCGAGCCCTTTCTGGCGCCAGCGCCGCTGCTGGCGCAGGGCGTTGCGCAGCACCCAGTCCGTCAGCCGGCCCATCATCCCGATCTCCTCGACGGTCGGCAGGAACTGATCGGGACGGAGCAGTCCGCGCTGCGGGTGCTCCCAGCGGATGAGCGCTTCGACGCCGTGGACGCGGCCGGTGACGATCGAGAGCTGGGGCTGATAGTAGAGCACGAGCTCGTCGCAGGCGATCGCGGCGTGGAAGGCGCTGCCGACCGAGAGGCGGCGGCGGGCCCGTTCGTCGTCGGCGATCGTGTAGATCGAGATGCCGTCCGCGCTATGGCGGGCGCTCTCGAGCGCGACGTCGGCCTGGCGCAGGATCGTCGCGGTGTCGATTCCGCCGCGTGCGACGGCGATGCCGACGGTCGCGCCGATGATGACGGTCTGTCCCGCGATCGAGTACGCGTTGCGCAGGGCTAGGGCGACCCGCTCGGCCATCACGGTCGCTTCCTTGACGTCGCGCCGGGGCAAAACGAGGGCGAACTCGTCGCCGCCGACGCGGGCGACGGTGTCGCCGGCGCCGACCTCGGCGCAAAGCCGCTTGCCCGCGTCGACGAGCAGCGCGTCGCCGTAGTGGTGGCCGAGGACGTCGTTGACGTCGCGGAAACGGTCGAGGTCGACGATCAGCAGTGCCAGGGGCGCCCCCGAGGTCAGAGCGGCCGAGAGCTGCTGGTCCAGCACGATGCGCAGGCGTTCGCGGTTGGGGAGCCCGGTCAGGGCGTCGTGCAGCGCGGCGGCGGCGAGCTGAGCCTCGATGTCCCGGCGCTCGGTGACGTCGCGGGCGCTGAAGACGACGCCGCCGACGGCCTCCTCGGCCAGGCAGTTCTTGGTGAGCACTTCGAGGATGCGAGGCGAGTTGTTGGCGCACCGCATGGTCATCTCGAAGCTTTCCGATGCGGCCGGATTCTCGAGCGCGTGCTCGACGACTCGCGCGACGGCTTCCTTCCCCTTCTCGTCGAGGTAGAGGCGGAAGCCCTCGCCGAGGAGATCCTTGGGCGGCACGCCCAGGACGGCCTCGTGCGACTGGCTGGCGTAGGTCGCCTGGCCTTCTTGATCGACGACGAGGACGAGATCGGCGGCGTTTTCGGTGAGCGCCCGGAAGCGGCGCTCGCGCTGCTCGAGCCGGTCAGTCTGCTTTTGGACGCGGAGCGAGAGCTCTTGCAGGCGCCCGATCAAGAAGCCCGTGAGGACTTCGATCGTCAGCAGGATGAGCTCGAGTCTGGCGGTCGAGGCGGGGACGTAGGAAAGGGACGGATCGACGCGCAGCAGCATGTCGAAGGCCGTCGCGCCGATCCCGGCGCCGATCCCGGCGAACGAGCCGTAGCAGAAGGCCAGCAGCACCGTGTCGCCGATGCTCACGACGAGCGTGACGAAATTCGAATAGGGCTGGAACGGCGGATAGAGCAGCGTAACCAGCGCGTCGCAGGCGGTGGCGATAACGCAAGCGACGAGCGGCATAAACGCCGCTCCCTTCCAACGCCGAATAGCCTCTAGCGGCACCGCCATGAATTAATAGTCGGCCCGCCGGTCTGCCGGCCTGAGGGCCAAAGAGAGTGCTCGCGGGCACTTTACGAATCCTTTACACGGTGCGGGAGGCGGGCGCTCCGAGAAGGGCTGCCGCGGCGCGGTCGACGAGCCAGGTCAGCGTTCCGTCCGTGCGGCGCACGACCTGAATCGGGCGGCGCTGGGGGTCGTAGGGCCCCTCGAGGGCGTCGCGCAGCGCCTCGGCTTTGGCCGCGCCGGCGGCGGCGACCGCGACCTTGCGCGCGGCCGCGATCGCCCGCGGCGTCAGCGTGAGGCGGCAGGCGGCGAACTTCGCAACGTAGGGGGCGCGGACCAGGGCCGCGTCGCCGGCGAACGGATCGCTCCCGGGGAAGAGCGAGGCGGTGTGGCCGTCCGGGCCCATGCCCAGCAGCAGCAGGTCGAAGGCCGGTGGGTCCCCGAGCCGCTGGACGAGTTCGGCGGCGTAGGCGCGCGCCGCCCCCGGCGGATCGTCCTCGCCGCGCATGCGGAAGACCCGCCCTGCCTCGACAAGCTCGGCCTCGACAAGCTCGGCCTCGACAGGCTCGGCCTCGACAGGCTCGGCACCGATCCCCAGCGGCGCGAGCAGCGCGTCGCGGGCCATCTTGTAATTCGATTGGGGATCGTCCGGCGGCACGCAGCGCTCGTCACCGAAGAAGAAGCGGACCTTCGCCCAATCGACGGTGTCGCGCAGCGGCGCCGCCGCCAGCAGCTCGTAAGCCGCCTTGGGGGTCGACCCGCCGGCGAGGGCGAGGTCGAAGCGGCCGCGCGCCGCGATCGCCTCGCGCGCCGCCTCGGCAACGTGCTCGGCGAGCGCTCGCGCCAGCTCCGCTTCGCCGGCGACGACGACGAGCTGGCTCAACGGAGCAAGCCGCGCACGGCGAGCAGGGACGTCTCGAAGATCTGGTCGCGGCTGCCGGTGAGGATCGCGCGCTCGACGAGCAAGGCGTTGTCGACGTTCTGCAGAGGCATGCAGAACATCGGCTTGGCTTTCGCGCCCTCGACGTGCAGGCACACGGCGTTGCAGTCGTCGCCGCTGAGCTCCGCGACGTAGGTCGAGTCGTCGCTGGCGAGGCGGACGCGCAGGATGCGCCGCCGCCCGCCCTTGTGCTCCATCGTGAAGGGCACGCGCTTCCCGCGGCGGTCGATGAAGGTGCGGCCCTCGGCCGGCTCCCAGCTCAGGCGGCTGCCCAGCCAGCCCGCCAGGTACAGCGCCTCGGCGTCGCTGCCGCTGTCGATGTGCAGCGAGCGAATCGAAAAAAGATCCTCCCTCAGGGCAGGGTCGTCGAAGAACTGCGCGATCATGTCCTGCCACGCCGCGAGCCGCATGAAGGCCAGGTCGCGCAAAACGACGTGCGGGAAGCGGGCGGGAAAATCGCCGAGTTCGCGGATCGTCTCCTCGCCGGAGGCGTGGCCCGAAGAGTCGAGCAGCACGCCGGTCGCGGCCTCGGCGAGCCCCGAGAACGTCCGGCTCTGCAAGAAGCGCGCGCCGCTCCACCACAAGAACAGCGGGACGCCCGGCACGCAGAGATCGTGCACGAGGCGCACGATCGTGCCGTGCTCGAGCCCGGCGACGCCGATCACGACGTGCTCGTTGAAGACCGTCGCGCACTCCAGGCTCGTGACGCTCGTCGAGAGCTCGACGCCCTCGCCGATCCCCGTCGAGTCGAGGACGATCGAGCGCGAAGGGTGCTTGCCCGTGACCCGCGCGGCGCGCTCGACGACCCACGAACGGTGGGCCGGGTCGTCGACGAAGATCACGAAATTCATCGTCGCGATCCGGGCGGTCGCGCTCTTGCGGTCGTTCAGCTGCTCGCGCGTGCGCTGCAGCTGGGCGAGGATCGCGGCGACGTCGAGCGGCGAATCGAGCTTCGTCGTCATCAGATGCGCCTCCATTCGCGCCCGTCGGCGACGAGCAGCGCGTCGGCGCTCTGCGGGCCCTGGCTGCCGGCGAGATAGTTGGGGAAATCGACGGTGCGGCTCGCGCTCCAGCGCTCGACGATCGGCGTGACCGCCTGCCAGGCCGCCTCGACCGCGTCCCAGCGCGTGAACAGCGTGGCGTCGCCGCGCATCGCGTCGGCGATGAGGCGCTCGTACGCGGGCGGCGAGACGACGCCGAAGCCCGAGCCGTAGTTGAAATCCATCGTGACGGCGCGGATGTGCATTTTTTGGCCCGGGACCTTGGCGTTGAAACGGAGCGAGACGCCCTCCTCGGGCTGGATCTTCATGACCAGCGTGTTGGTCTCGATGGCGTCGCCGCTCTCGCCGAAGATGCGGTGCGGGATGTGGTTGAAGATCACCGCGATCTCGGACATCTTGCGGGCCAGGCGCTTGCCGCTGCGCAGGTAGAAGGGAACGCCGGCCCAGCGCCAGTTGTCGATGAAGAACTTGACGCTGGCGTAGGTGTCGGTGATCGAGTCGGGATCGACGCTGGGCTCGTCGCGGTAGCCGGCGACGGGTTTCCCGTCGATCAGCCCCGGGCCGTATTGGCCGCGCGCGGTCATCTTCATCACCTGGTCGGGCCCGATCGGGCGCAGGGCGGTGAGCACCTTGAACTTCTCGTCGCGGATGTTGTCGGCCGCGGGCGTGACCGGCGACTCCATCGCGACCAGCGCGAGCAGGTTGAGGACGTGATTCTGGATCATGTCGCGCAGCGCGCCGGCGCCGTCGTAGTAGCCGCCGCGCCCTTCGACCCCGACCGTCTCGGCCGCGGTGATCTGCACGCAGTCGATGTAGCGCCGGTTCCAGATCGGCTCGAAGATGACGTTGGCGAAGCGCAGCGCCATGATGTCCTGCACCGGCTCTTTGCCCAGGTAATGGTCGATGCGGTAGACGTGGCGCTCCTCGAACGCTTTGGTGACCTCGGCTTGCAGCGCGCGCGCCGATTCCAAATTCGTGCCGAACGGCTTCTCGATCACGATGCGCGACCAGCCTCGCTCCTGATCCTTGGGGCCGAGGCCGGCCAGGGCGAGCTGCTGCACGATCTTGGCGAAGACCGTGGGCGGCGTCGAAAGGTAGAAGAGGCGGTTGCCCGCGGTGCCCAGGCGCGCGTCGTTCTCCTCGAGCTGGCGGCGCAGGCGGCGGAAGGCCTCGGTGTCGTCGAACTCGCCGCCGACGTAGCTGAGGCGGTTGGCGAAGTCGGTCCAGAGCGGGTCGCGCGCCGGGCCGCTGCGCGAGAACTGGTCGACGGCGGCCTTCATCTGGCTGCGGAAATCCTCGGAGGCGAGCTTCGAGCGCGAGAAGCCGACGATCCCGAAATTGACCGGCAGCGTGTCGGCCAAGCGCAGGTTGTACATCGCCGGCATCAGCATCCGTTTGGTGAGATCGCCGGTCGCGCCGAAGAAGACGATGTTGCAGGGTTCGGCGATGCGGGTCGTATCGAGGCCGGCCCGCAGCGGGTTGGGGCCGGCCGGCGCGGCGTTGCCGTCGCTGCCGGCGCGAACGCCGATTTGCGTCGCCATGCCGCTCACGCCGTCCTCGCCGGCGCGGTCTCCGGCTTGACGGCGTGCCCGCCGAACTGGTTGCGCAGCGCCGCGATCACTTTAGCGCTGAACGATTCGTCCTGGCGCGAGGCGAAGCGCGAGAGCAGCGAGAGGGTGATGACCGGCGCGGGGACGTTCTCGTCGATCGCCGCCTGCACGGTCCAGCGCCCCTCGCCCGAGTCTTCGACGTAGCCGCGGATGTCGGCCAGGCCCGGGTCGTCGGCGAAGGCGCGTTCGGCGAGCTCGAGCAGCCACGAGCGCACGACGCTGCCGTGCAGCCAGAGCTCGGCGAGCCGGTGCAGGTCGAAGCGGAACTCGGATTTCTCGAGGATCTCGAAACCTTCGCCGTAGGCCGCCAGCATGCCGTATTCGATGCCGTTGTGCACCATCTTCGAGAAGTGGCCCGCGCCGCTCGGCCCGACGTAGGCATAGCCGCCCGGCGGGGCCAGCGTCAGGAAGAGCGGCTCGACGCGCCGCACCGCCGCTTCGTCGCCGCCGACCATCAAGCAGTATCCGTTCTCGAGCCCCCACACGCCGCCGCTCGTGCCGGCGTCGACGAAGTCGATGCCCTTTTCCTTGGCCGCCCGGCAGCGCGCTTGCGAGTCGCGAAAGTTCGAGTTTCCGCCGTCGACGATCGTGTCGCCCGGGCGCAGCAGCGAGAGCAGCTCGTGCACCGTGTCGTCGGTCGCCTTTCCCGACGGCACCATGATCCAGACCGTCTTCGGTGCGGCGAGCTGCGCGACCAGATCGGCCGCCGAGCTCGCAGCGGCCGCTCCGGAAGCGGCCGAGCGCGCGACCGCTTCCGGGCTGCGATCGTAGACGACGACCGCATGCCCTCCGCGCAGCAAGCGCGTCGTCATGTTCGCGCCCATGCGCCCCAGTCCGACCATGCCGAGTTGCATCGAGATCCTCTCAACCGCGTGCGCGTGGTGGAAGGCAGTCTAGTGTCCTGAAGCGTAAATAGCATGACATTTGCGAATCTTCTTTAGAATCTTGGCTGCGGACTTCGTCCAAACGAACGGTTGAGCGTTCGCGTTATGGTCTTCGACATAAGCGGCGATCGCTTT
>Ga0326727_10006791_pt1 | contig 30959 bp, 29 predicted proteins | sample MB2enrmetagenome_FD_207643 | JGI IMG/M metagenome (GOLD analysis project Ga0326727, IMG submission 207643) | Lab enriched peat soil microbial communities from McLean, Ithaca, NY, United States - MB29MY | ecosystem: Environmental > Terrestrial > Soil > Wetlands > Peat | place: USA: New York... | reverse complement strand
CTACAGTGCTGAGCCAGGGGAAGGGGGCTCAATCGCCGCCCCCTTCCCCTGGACCCCATCCCCGGCTCAGCAACCGGACTACTTACGAAAGGAGAATTCCCGGATTGCCTGCCCTCCGATCTTCAGGCTCATCGTGTATTGGAAACGAATCGCCAACTCAGGCTCATCCTGTATTGGAAAGATTTCCCGATTCCAGGCTCATTTCAGGATTGGAAAATGCTCTCTGTGTTGCGCGCCATTGCGGACAGCCGTGGCCTACACCCCTTCGAGCGTTGCCACCTCCGAGTCCGACTCGCCGTTGGCGCGCAACTGCACCATCAACTGGTTGCCGTACTCGAACCCCTTGTCGAAGGCCTGCAGGTTCAGTTTCTGCAGCGAGGGCGGCACCGAGTCGGCTACCGCTTTCCGCAGCGCGTCCGCCTCGAGCAGCTTGGTGGCCGCCCCGAAGAAGCCCACCATCACAATGTTCAGGACCACCTTGCGCCCCAGTTCCTCCGCCAGCCGCGTGGCCGGCACGGCGAAGGCCCGCACGCCGCTGGGGATCTGGCCCACCCGCACCAGGTCCTGCTCGGCGATCAGGATGCTGCCCGGTTTCAGTTCCGGCGAGAAGCGCGTGTAGGCTTCCTGCGACATCACGATCAGGACGTCCGGCCGCGTGAGGTACGGATAGAGAATCGGCTGGCTCGACAGGATCACCTGCGCGCTCGAGGATCCGCCGCGCGCCTCGGGGCCGAAGCTCTGCGTCATGGTGGCGTAGCCGCCCTGGAATATCGCCGCGGCCTTGCCGATCACCGCCGCCGCCAGAATCACGCCCTGCCCGCCGAATCCGGCGATGCGAATTTCGCTGAACACCCTATGTCCTCCCTTGAGTAGGGGCAAAAAACCCCGGGTTCTCGCCTAGCACTCGCCGCAACATGAGACCTCCGGTTCGGCGTACCGCTCGCCCAGGGTCTCGGTCATCTGCGAATGCAGCAGCTCGAGATAACCCGGCCGCTCCCGGTCCACGAACTTGCCCACCACGATCTCGCCGTCGCGCGTCAGATCGCACTCGCTGGGGCGCGCCCCGGGGCGGATCTTGCTGGCCTGCTTGTAATATTTCATGGCGTCCAGCCCGTCGCCCATTTTGTTGCGCCGCTGGTAGAGCGTGGGACACGGCGAGAGCACCTCGATGAAGCAGAAGCCCTTGCGGCTCAGAATTTCCTCCATGGCCCGGCTGAGCTGCTTCACGTGGTAGGTGGTCCACCGCGCCACGTAAGCCGCGCCCGCCGCCTCCGCCAGCGCCACCAGGTTGAAGGCCGGCTCGAAGACGCCATAGGGCGCGGTGGCGCTGATCACCTTTCCCGGCGTGGTGGGCGCCGTCTGGCCGCCGGTCATGGCGTAGGTCAGGTTGTTCACGCAGATCACCTTGAGGTCCATGTTCCGCCGCGCGGCGTGAATGAAATGGTTGCCGCCGATGGCGAACAGGTCGCCATCGCCCGAGTAAACCACCACGTCCAGCTCCGGGTTCGCAAGCTTCAATCCGGTGGCGAACGGAATGGCCCGGCCGTGGGTGGTGTGGAACGAATCCAGGCGCGCATAACCCGCCACCCGCCCGGTGCAGCCGATCCCCGACACCACCGCCACTTTGTCCAGGTTGCGCTTGGAGGCCAGCAGCGCCCGCGTGAAGCAGTTCACGGTGGTGCCGATCCCGCAGCCCGGGCACCAGATGTGCGGCATGCGGTCCATGCGCAGGAAGGGCTCGACCGGGTTTATGGCGTCCACCGGAATCTCGACGGGAATCTCCAGCGTGGCTTTCTCGATCGTTGCGTCGCTCATCGCGCTGCCTCCACAATGGCTTTCAAAATGGTCTCCGGACGGTGCACGCTGCCGCCCGCGTGCGACACCGGAATCACCGCCGCCCGGCCCTGCGCCGCCCGCGACACTTCATGCACCATCTGCCCCAGGTTCAACTCCGGCACCACCAGGGCTTTCACCCGCCCCGCCAGTTCGCGAATGCGCCGCTCGGGGAACGGCCACGCCGAAACGATGCGGAACTTGCCGGCGCGAATCCCCCGCTCGCGCGCCATTTCGAGCGCCCGCTGCGCCACCCGCGAGGTGATGCCGTAGGAGACCACCACCACCTCGGCATCCTCCAGGTGCTCCGCTTCCGAGAGCGCGCGCTCATCGGCCAGCGGCGCCAGCTTATCCTGCAGCCGCCGGATGGTGCGATCCTGGGTGTCCACGTTCATGCTGGGGTAGCCGCGCTCGTCGTGCGTCAACCCCGTGACGTGGAACCGGTAGCCGTCTCCGGCGCGCAGCATGTCCGGCACTTTATCGGCTTGTGGCTGGAACAGCCGGAACTCCTCCGGCGGCAGCCTGGTGTAGCGCCGCGGCGTGATCCCGATCTTCTCCGCGCCGGGAATGACCACCTTCTCGGTCATGTGCCCCACGCATTCGTCCAGCATCATCATCACCGGGACGCGGAATTCCTCCGCCAGGTTGAAGCCCGTCACCGTCAGATCGAAGCACTCCTGGGGCGAGTTGGGGCACAGCGCGATGACGCCGTAATCCCCGTGCGATCCCCACCTGGCCTGCATCATGTCGGCCTGCGCCGGCAGGGTGGGCAACCCGGTGGACGGGCCGCCCCGCTGCACGTTCACGAACACGCACGGGGTCTCGGTCATGGCGGCATAGCCGATGTGCTCCATCATCAGCGAAAACCCCGGCCCGGAGGTCACCGTGAACGCCTTGGCGCCGCCCCAGACAGCCCCCTGGATGGCTATGGAAGCCGCCAGTTCGTCCTCCATTTGGATGAAGATCCCGCCCACGGTGGGGATTCTCGACGCGAACCGTTCGACCACTTCAGTGGATGGCGTAATTGGATAACCTGCGGCAAATCGCGCACCGGCTGCGAGAGCGCCCTCACAGCAGGCATGATCACCGTCGATAAAATGAACACCCGTTAGGACGCCCTTTGGGTCAGCGTGCATCTCGTACTCCGTAAATGGCAAAGTCCGGACAGTACATCCCACACAGGTCACAGCCGCTGCACTTCTGCCCGTCAACTACGTTTGGTGGATGATAACCCTTTGAATTAAAAGCAGATGACAGCGCGAGCACGTGCGTCGGACAAAACTCCACACAGAACCCGCACCCTTTGCAACGCTCCACGCTGATAGCGACAGAGCCCTTGACCATGAAAGCCCTCCTGATCGATTCGGGTGTGACCCCGCACGATTGGGGCCAAACAAGATGGTAACATCTGAAAACTCCCAGGACAGACTCCGTTCTTCGCCGGGGACAGACTCCGTTTTTCGCGCCCTTTGCGAAAAATGGCTGTTTCTCCCCAGGTTTTCTCCGCTCCTGTATAGTCGAATCATGCCCCTGGCTATCCACGCTGACGACGTCCGCGCGGCAGCCGTCCGCATCCGCCCACTGGCGCGCCGCACACCGGTTCTCACTTCCGCCGTGTTCAATGCGGAAGCGGGTGTGCGCGTGTTCTTCAAGTGCGAGAACCTGCAACGGGGCGGAGCTTTCAAGATCCGCGGCGCATCCAACCTGATCCTGTCCCTGCCTCCGGAGGCTCTGGCGCGTGGCGTCGTCGCCTACTCTTCGGGCAACCACGCCCAGGCTGTCGCCATCGCCGCCAAGCACGTGGGCGCCCAGGCCCACATCGTCATGCCCGATGACGCCCCCCGCTCCAAAATGGAAGCCACGCGGTCGCAGGGGCCGCGCATCGTCACCTATGACCGTTTGACCGAAAACCGCGAAGCCATCGCCGCCGCCATTCTGGAGGAAACCGGCGGCGTCCTGGTTCCGCCCTTCGACCACCCGCTCATCATGGCCGGCCAGGGCACCGCCGCCCTGGAACTGCTGGAGGAAACCGGCCCGCTGGACGCACTCATCACCCCGGTGGGCGGCGGCGGATTGCTCTCCGGCAGCGCCACCATCGCCCGCGCCATCGACCCCGCCATCCGCCTATTCGGCGCCGAACCCGCCGGCGCCAACGACACCTGCCTCTCGCTCCAGGCCGGCGTCCGGGTCACGGTGCCCCACCCCGATACCATCGCCGACGGCCTGCGCACCCCGTGTGTGGGCGAGCTGACTTTCCCCGTCATCCGCGAGCTGGTGGAGGGCGTGCTGCTGGTCACCGACGCCGAGATTCGCGAGGCTGTCAAGTTCCTGCTGCTGCATCTCAACATCGTGGTGGAACCGAGCGGCGCAGTCCCCGCCGCCGCCCTGCTGTTCCACAAGCTGCCGCCGGGGATCCGCACCGCCGGCGTGGTGCTCTCGGGCGGCAACCTCGACTTCGAAGAGCTGGCCAGCTACTGACACCGGTGGGGACAGACTCCGTTTTTCGCGGTTTCTGCGAAAAATGGCTGTCTGTTTCCAGGTCTTCTCGACGGCATACAATAGTCCCGATGACTGCGCCGACATCCCCCTCGCACAAACCCTGGCTCCTGGGCACCGGCCTGGCAGTTCTGGCGATCGCCCTTGTCAAACTGGCCGTCCTGCTCGGCGTCGCGCGTCACTACGGCTACTTTGTCGACGAGCTCTATCTCCTGGACTGCGGGCGGCATCTCGATTGGGGATACGTGGACCAGCCGCCGCTATCGCCGCTCATCGCCCAAGCCATCCGCCTCACCCTGGGCGATTCGCTCATGGCCATTCGTCTGTTCGCGGCGCTGGCCGGCGCCGGGAGCGTGCTGCTGGCCGGCGCCCTGGCCCGCGAGTTGGGCGGCGGGAGAAGAGCGCAGGCGCTGGCGGCGTTGTGCGCCCTGCTGGCTCCCGGCCCGCTCGTCATGGAGCACTACTTCAGCATGAACGCCTTCGAGCCGCTCTTCTGGATGGGCTGCGCGCTGCTGGCGATCCGCATCGTCCGGACCGGAAACGGGAAGCTGTGGTTATGGTTTGGCGCGCTGGCCGGGCTGGGACTCGAAAACAAGCACTCCATGCTGATCTTCGGATTCGGCGTGGCCCTTGGCCTGGTGCTCACGCGCGAGCGCCGCTGGTTCGGTTCCCCGTGGCTGTGGGCCGGCGCGGGCATCGCTTTCTTGCTGTTCCTGCCCAACCTCTGGTGGAACATCCAGCACCACTTTCCGTTCCTGGAATTGCAGGCGAATATACGCCGCAGCGGCCGCGACGTGGCGCTCCCGCCATTCAAGTTCCTGGCCCAGGAAACGCTGGCGATGCTGCCGCTTTCCGCGCCGGTCTGGCTGGCCGGCCTGTGGGTCCTCTTTTTCCACCGCGAGGGAAAGCCGTATCGCACGCTGGGATGGGCGTTTCTGGCGACCGCCGGCATCATCATGGCGATGAACCCGCGCGTGTACTACCTGTTCCCGGCGTTTCCGCTGCTGTTCGCGGCGGGCGCGGTCGCCTGGGAGCGCTGGCTGGAAGCTCCGCGAATGCGGTGGGTGTTTCCCGCCTATGCCGCGCTCATGATCCTGATGGGCGCGCTGCTGGCGCCCATGGCGCTGCCGCTGCTCCCTCCGGAAGTTTACATCCGTTACGTGGCCGCCACCCACCTGCAGCAACCGCGCATCGAGACCCACAAGCTGGGCCCGCTGCCGCAGATATTCGCCGACCAGTTCGGCTGGGAGGAAATGGCCGCCACCGTGGCCGGCGTCTACAACGCGCTGCCGCCGGACATCCGTCCCAAAACCGCGATCTTCGGCCAGAACTACGGCCAGGCCGGCGCCATCGATCTCTTCGGCCCGAAGTACGGCCTGCCGCCCGCCATCAGCGGCCATCAGAGTTATTTCCTGTGGGGCCCGCGCGGCTATTCGGGCGATAGCATGATCGTCATGGACGACCGCCAGGAGCGGCTGGAGGAGCTTTTTCGCGAGGTGAAAAAGGTCGCCCGCGTCTCCCACCCCTACTCCATGCCCTACCAGCATTTCGATGTCTATTACTGCCAGGGAATCCGGATGCCAATCGGCGACCTGTGGCCGAAGATCAAGAGCTGGGACTAGGCGCCGCGAGTATACTATGAAATTTGGCCCCGGCCTCTCCGCCATGAGGACATCCGCATGAGTACCATCGCGCAACCCATCCAACGCGCCGCCGGCTTCTATGCAGCGCCCATCGGCAAGAAGGCCGTCATGGCCGTCACCGGCGCAATCCTGTTCGGCTACGTCGCCGGCCATCTGATCGGCAACCTGCAGATCTACTCTTCGAACCACGACCAGATCAACCGCTACGCCGCTTTTCTGCACAACCCCGCCAACGTCATCCCGCTGTGGGCGATCCGCGCGTTCCTGATGGGCGCCCTGATCCTGCACGTCACCGCGTGCACCCAGCTCTGGCTGCTCAATCGCGCCGCGCGGCCCGCCGCCTACGTGAAGAAGGACGATGTCCCGGCCTCCTACGCCGCCCGCACCATGATCTGGAGCGGCCCCATCGTGGGCGCGTTCATCGTCTTTCACATTTTGCACCTTACCGTGGGCGCGGTGCTGCCCACGCACGAGCTAGGCCTCAACCAGCCCGACGTGCGCTACAACGTGATCACCGGATTCCAGCACCCCGCCGTGGCGGGCTTCTACATCGTGGCCATGATCTTGTTGTGCATGCACCTCTATCACGGCCTGTGGAGCATGTTCCAGTCGCTGGGCTTCAGCCACCCGCTGTACACCCCGCTCGTGCGCAAAGGCGCGGCCACGGTGGCCATTCTGATCGCCATCGGCAACTGCTCGATTCCCATCGCCGTCATGGCCGGTTTTCTGAAAATCTGAGGACCCCCGCAATGCCACTCGACTCCCAATCCCCCACCGGCCCGATTGAAACGCGCTGGGACCGGCATCGCTTCAGCCTCAAGCTGGTGAACCCGTCCAACAAGCGCAAGCACAAGATCGTCGTGGTCGGCACGGGACTGGCGGGCGGAAGCGCCGCCGCTTCTTTGGCCGAACTGGGCTACAACGTCCACTGCTTCTGCTTCCAGGATTCGCCGCGCCGCGCCCACTCCATCGCCGCGCAGGGCGGCATCAACGCCGCCAAGAACTACCACAACGATGGCGACAGCGTCTTCCGCCTGTTCTACGACACCGTCAAGGGCGGCGATTTCCGCGCCCGCGAATCCAACGTCTACCGCCTGGCCGAGCTTTCGCTCAACATCATCGATCAGTGCGTGGCGCAAGGCGTGCCCTTCGCGCGCGAGTACTCCGGCTATCTCGACAACCGCAGCTTCGGTGGCGCGCAGGTGTCCCGCACTTTCTACGCGCGCGGCCAGACCGGACAGCAGTTGCTGCTGGGCGCTTACCAGGCGCTGGAACGCCAGATCGGCGCGGGCCAGGTGCAGATGTTTCCGCGCACGGAAATGCTCGATCTGATCGTGGTCGACGGGCGCGCGCGCGGCATCGTCACGCGCAACCTGATGACCGGCCGGATCGCCTCCCACCTGGCCGACACCGTGGTCCTCGCCACCGGCGGCTACGGCAACGTCTACTATCTCTCCACCAACGCCAAGGGCTCCAACGCCACCGCCATCTGGCGGGCGCACAAGCGCGGCGCGCTCTTCGCCAACCCCTGCTTCACGCAGATCCATCCCACCTGCATTCCCGTCTCGGGCGAGTACCAGAGCAAGCTCACCCTGATGAGCGAATCGCTGCGCAACGACGGGCGCGTGTGGGTGCCGCTCACCAAGGGTGATACGCGGGCCCCCGGCCAGATCCCCGAAGCCGAGCGCGACTACTTTCTGGAGCGCAAGTACCCCAGCTTCGGCAACCTGGTGCCGCGCGACGTGGCTTCGCGCAACGCCAAGCAGGTCTGCGACGAGGGCCGCGGCGTGGGCCCCAGCGGCCTGGCCGTGTACCTGGATTTCCGCGACGCCATCCAGCGTCTCGGCAAGGCCGTTATTGAGGAGCGCTACGGCAACCTCTTCGACATGTACGAGCGCATCGCCGGCGAAGACCCCTACAACGCGCCCATGCGCATCTACCCGGCCATCCACTACACCATGGGCGGCCTGTGGGTGGATTACAACCTGATGTCCACCATCCCCGGCCTGTACGTCATCGGCGAAGCCAATTTCAGCGACCACGGCGCCAACCGCCTGGGCGCCAGCGCTCTCATGCAGGGCCTGGCCGACGGCTACTTCGTGCTCCCCAACACCATCAACGATTACCTGGCTTCCACCAAACTGGATCCTGTCGACGCCACGCACGCCGTCGTGCGCGACGCCGAAGCGGGCGTGGCCGCCATCGCCAAACGGCTGCTCGATGTGAAGGGCACGCGCTCGGTGGATTCCTACCATCGCGAGCTCGGCAAGCTGATGTGGGAGAACTGCGGCATGAGCCGCAACGCCCGCGGGTTGCGGTATGCGCTCTTGAGAATTCCCGAGTTGCGCGAACAGTACTGGCGCGACGTCAGGGTGCTGGGCACGGGCGAGGAACTCAACCAGTCGCTCGAAAAAGCCGGGCGCGTGGCCGATTTCCTGGAGCTCGCCGAACTGATGTGTCTCGACGCGCTGGAGCGCAACGAAAGCTGTGGCGGCCACTTCCGCGAGGAATTCCAGACCCCCGAAGGCGAAGCCCAGCGCGACGACGAGCATTACTCCTACACCGCCGCCTGGGAATTCCGCGGCGCCGGAAACCGCCCCGAAATGCACAAGGAGCCGCTGGCGTTCGAGTACGTACACCCATCGCAACGGAGCTACAAATAATGCGGATCATTCTCCACATCTGGCGCCAGCGCGACGCGAACGACAAAGGCCGCATGGCGCGCTACGAAGTCCCCAACGCGAGCGAGCACATGTCGTTTCTCGAAATGCTCGACGTGCTCAACGAAGACCTGATTGCGAGGAACGAGGAGCCCGTGGCCTTCGACCACGATTGCCGCGAGGGCATCTGCGGCATGTGCGGCTGCATGGTGGATGGCGTGGCGCACGGCCCCCTGCCCGGCACCACTTTGTGCCAGCTCCACATGCGCCATTTCAAGGACGGCGACGAACTGTACCTGGAACCCTGGCGCGCGCGCGCCTTCCCGGTGGTCCGCGACCTGGTGGTGGACCGCTCCGCTTTCGACCGCCTGATCGCCGCCGGCGGGTTCATCTCGGTTTCCACCGGCAGCGCCCCCGACGGCAATGCCGTGCTGGTCCCCAAGGAGGACGCCGAGCGGAGCATGGACGCCGCCGCCTGCATCGGTTGCGGCGCCTGCGTGGCCATGTGTCCCAACGCCTCCGCCAGCCTCTTCATGGGCGCCAAGATCGCGCACCTCGGCCTCCTGCCGCAGGGCCAGCCCGAGCGCTACCGGCGGGTGGCCGCCATGGAGGTTCAAGCCGTCCGCGAGCTGTTCGGAAGCTGCACCAACGCCGGCGAATGCGAAGCCGTCTGCCCCAAGGAGATCAAGCTGGAAGTCATCGCGCGCATGAACCGCGACTTTCTGCGCGCCCACCTGACCGGCCGCTGACGCGCGGCGTCCCGGTCAACCAGCCTCCTCGCCACGCTAGAATAGCAACAGCCACAATGTCCGACGAGAGAGTCCTCGACCGCATGCGCGCCGACTGGAACCAGCGGGCCGGAGAGGACGCCTACTACTACGTGGCCTTCGGCCGCCGCGAGCAGGACGACGAGGAGTTCTTCTCGACCGGCAAGGAGATCGTGGTCGCGCTGGAGATGGATTTGAAGCGGCTGCGCGGACGCGACGCGGCGCTCGAAATCGGCTGCGGGCCGGGACGCCTGATGCGGCCGCTGAGCCGCCACTTCGGCGAAATCCACGGGGTGGACGTCTCCGACGAGATGATCCGCATGGCCCGCGAGCGGCTGCGCAACACGCCCAACGCCCACCCGCATCACAGCTCGGGATCGGACCTGGCGCTGTTCCCGGACGGGAAGTTCGACTACGTGTATTCCTACGCGGTGTTCCAGCACATCCCCAGCCGCGAGGTGGTGCTCCAGTATTTGCGGGAAGCGCGCCGCGTGCTGAAGACGGGCGGCGTTCTGCGCTGCCAGATCAACGGGCTGCCGCCGCACGCCCGGCAGTACGACACCTGGAGCGGGGTGCGCTTTTCTCCGGCCGAGATCGCGCGGTTCGCCGCCGCGGAGGACTTTCAGTTGCTGGCGCTGGAGCAGATCTGGACGCAGTACATGTGGATCACATGCCGCAAGCGTCCGGCGGGTTGGACGGCGAGCCTGGCCAGGTTGACAGACGAAAGCGTCTGTCCCACAGGTGGGGCAGGCGTTTCCGCCTGCCAACCGGCGGAGACGGCGTCCGCTCAAATCCGCAGCATCGGAAACGCGCCCACCGGCGAGGCGGTGGCGCCTTCGGCGGGCCTCTTCGCGTCGCTGGCGGTGTTCGTGCAGCGTCTGCCGGAGGAGTGCGACATCAACCACCTGACGCTGACGGCGGACGGGAAGGCCTGCCGGCTGACCTACATCGGCGAGCCGGAAGCGGACGGCGCCGCGCAGGTGAACGCCACCCTGCCGGAGGGGCTGCGGACGGGGATCGTGCCCATCGAATTGCAGTGGCTGGGACGGCCGGTCTGCCCGGCGGGATGGATCCGCATCGTGCCGCCGGGCCCTCCCACGCCGCGCATCATGGAACTGACCGACGCCATCAACCTGCTCTCGGGCAACCGTATAGTGACCGGTCTGGTGAAGGTCACCATGCGCGAGGTCGCCCGTCCGGAAGAGTTTTGCGCTACGGTGAGCGGAAGGGAGACCGGCGCGCCGGAATATTTCTGCGTGGATCCGATCGTGCAGAAATTCGAATTCAACTTCCGCCTGCCCGAAGGGCTGGCGAAGGGCCCGCACGAGGTGCGCGCGCGGCTGGGACGCCGGGAATTCGCGCCCCTGACCATCGAGGTGGCATAAATGGCCCGCGCCCTTCTGGCGGTTGCGCTGCTGGTCGCGGCGGCGCTGTTTCTGAGTACTACCGCGCCGCATCGCCGGGTGCTGCGGCTGCCGGCCGGGGTGGTGCACCTGGACGGCGCGTGGCCGGTGGGCGACGGAGTGGAGCTGCGCGGATCGCCCTATGGAACCGTGCTGCGCATGGAGGCGGGGTTCGACGGGCCGGGCGCGCTGATCGTCGGGAACGACGTCTACCTGCACGACTTCACCATCGACGGCAATCGCGGCGCGCTGGAAGAGCGCGCGGGCCTGGCGCCGTACGACGTGCCGTTCTCCAGGTTCACGCGCGCCAACGGCGTCTACGCGGTGGGCGTGACCGGGCTGCGCATCGACAACCTGCGGTTCCACGACATGGCCGGGTTCGCGGTGTTGGCCAGCCGCGCGCACGACGTGTCGCTCTACCGCGTGACGGTGAGCGACAGCGGATCGCGCGGCGCCTCCGGACACAACAACGCGACCGGCGGGATTCTGCTGGAGGAAGGAACCACCGACTTCCTGGTCACGCAGTGCGACCTGCTGCGCATCCGCGGCAACGGGGTGTGGACGCACTCGCTGTACACGTCGCCGCGCAACGCGCGCGGATTGATCCTGCGGAACCGTTTCGAGGAAATCGGCCGCGACGCCATCCAGGTGGGACACGCCATGGATGTGCGCGTGGAGGAAAACGCCGGCGCGCGGATCGGCTACCCGCAGGAAGCGGTGGACGTGGACAAGCAGGACCGCGCCATTCCGGTGGCCGTGGACACGGCCGGCAACGTGGAGCGGAGTTCGTACGCGCGCAACCGGTTCGAGGAAATCGACGGGAAGTGCATCGACCTGGACGGCTTTCACGACGGCGAAGTCCGCGCCAACGAGTGCGTCAACCGGGGCGCGCCGGAGAAGTACCGGTTCGGCAACGACGGAATCGTGATGAACAACAGCAACCCGGACATGCGGACGCAAAACATCCGCGTGGTGGAGAACCTGGTGGAGGGCCCGTCGTTCGGCGGAATCTTCGTGATCGGCGCCGGGAACCTGATCGCGCGCAACCGGCTCCTCAACCTGAACCGGGCGCACTGCAATGAAGAAGCGGCGCGCTTCGGATGTTACTACGCCCCCGGCGAGCCGGACATGCTGCGCACCGGAGTTTATCTGGGCAAGGGAGCGGAACGTCCCGCGCCGGCCCGCGGCAACATCGTCGAACAGAACGAGATTACGGGATTCAAGATGAGCAGCCGGTGCGTGGCGCGGGCGCCGGGCATTCCGGAAGGCTGGAACACGGTCCGCGACAACACCTGCCGCGATCGGTAGGCGCGACGGCGCTACGGGCTGGACCGGCGGCGGAGATAGCGGAACGGGGCGGCGATCCATTCCGCCATGAAGCGAAAGGGCCGGCGGCGGTTCCACCACAATCCCACGGGAAACGCGGCCAGAAACTTCCACAGGCTCGGCTGCAAGGCGTCGAAGAACTGGTCGCGGCGGTCGATGCGGTAGGCGGTGTAGCCGAAGATCCACGACAGCGGAACGTAGCCGTAGTGCCTGCGCAGCAGCTTCATGGTGGCCTGGAGCACGGGGAACCGCTCGGAGAATGTCAGCGCGCCGCGGTGCATGCGGGAGTTGGCCAGGTATTGCGGGATGGCGGCGAAGCGCAGGCCGGCCTGGGCCATGCGGATCCACAGATCGTAGTCGAACGAACGGTTTACGGCGGGGTCCAGTTGGCACCGGGCATAGGAGGTTGCGCGGATGAAGGCGGCGGGCTGGCAGATGAAGCAGTCGCGCTCCAGCACCTTGGGATCGAAGGGCAGGGTGGGGTAGCGGCGGATGATGGCGCCGCTGTCGTCGATCCACCAGCCTTCGCCATAAACCACGTCGACATCGGGGTGGGCCTGCAGGTATGCGACGGCGGCGCCAATGGCGCCGGGCAGGTAGGTGTCGTCGGCATTCAGCCAGGCGAGGATTTCGCCATGGGCCCGGCGGAATCCCTGCCAGGCGGCATCGGAGGGTCCGCGATCGGGGCCGGAGGTGTATGAAAGGCGGCCCAGGTAGCGGTCGAGGAGGCCGAGGCTGCCATCGGTCGAGCCGCCATCGACCACGATGTACTCGATGCGGGGGTAGTCCTGGGCGAGGACGCTTTCGACGGCTTCGGCGAGGTACTTTACCATGTTGAAGGAGGGCGTGACAATGGTGACCAGCGGAAGATCGGGCGCACTCACGGTGAGACTTCAATATAACAACAGCGGGGAGCCGCCAGCGCGGATGCGCGGGTATCTGCCGGTCAAGGCCGGCAATCCGGCGCCGCGCAAGGAGCCGGGTGGGACGGGTTAGGGGGTACTAAACCTGCCGTTCTTTGGGAGCAGGTTTCGCAGCGCCGGGTTCAGGCACGGGACCCCGGCCGAACTGTTCAACGGCGCGGCCCAGGTGGAACAGGTCCGGGGCGAGGGTCGGGTTGGAACTCTGGTGGTGAGTGTCTCCGATTGATTCAGCCTTCCGATCTTCCAGGGTCTTCTTATCCCAGCCGGGGGCAGGGTTGGGGCGCCGGAGAACGTATTCCAGCACGGCGATGGAAACCAGCAACAGCAACAAAGTCACGGTATTCGCTCTGCGTAAATACATATCGGCACGATTGCGGATTTCCTTTAATGGCACAGCTCGCTGGGACATGGCTGCCGCCCCGAATGGGGACCTCATGCTAGTACGGTCTTATACCCCGAAGTGAAGCAGGTAGAGTATGATACAAGCATGTCCGAGGCGACCGGAGTGAGGGTGCGTGCCTTGCCGGACGGTGAGTTTCAACCCGCCTCCGAGACCGGCTGGAAGGGCCGGCTTCTGGAACTCGATTTGCCCGGTGGACACTTTCCGCTCGGGGCGCTGCTCGAGATCGAAGACGGAGCCAAGGTTCATCTTGCCGAACTGCAACAACAGACCGGGTCGACGGTGGTGGTTGCCATTGAACATTCGGTGAGCCGGGACGCGCTGAAGCCGATTCAGGAAATCTGGAGCTGATGGTGACGGGCTTTACCTCCGGGTTGCTGTGGATGACGGGCAAGGCGTTCGTGATCGCCCTCATTCTGACGCCCATCATTCGCGACATTTCCCGTTCTTTCAACGTGCTGGACCGCCCCGGGAAGCGGAAAGTCCACGTCTATCCTCTGCCGCGGGTCGGCGGGGTGGCCATTGCCGTGGCCTATGGCGTGTCGCTGATCTCGTTTTCGGGATCGAGCCTCCCAGCGGCGGACGCCATTCCGGCCTGGAGACTGCTCCCCGCGGCCGCGCTGGTGTTCCTGACCGGCCTGGTGGACGACATCTTCTCCCTCAAGCCCATTGTGAAAGTGCTGGGCCTGGCGGCAGCCGCGACCGTCGCGTATTTCAGCGGTATCCGTATGGGCGGATTGGCGGATCAGCCGCTGGGGATGTGGCTGGAACTCCCCCTGACGGTTCTCTGGCTGGTGGCGACCAGCAACGCGCTGAACCTGATCGACGGGCTGGATGGCTTGTGCGCGGGGATGGGCTTGATGTCCACGCTGGCGCTTTTCACGGCGGCGGTGCTCCACCACAATTACCCACTGGCCTACGCCACGCTGCCCCTGGCGGGCGCCCTGCTGGGTTTCCTGTGCTACAACATCAACCCGGCGACGGTCTTCCTGGGCGACTCGGGCGCGCTACTGATCGGCTTCCTGCTGGGCTGCTACGGCATGATCTGGACGCAGAAGGCGGCGACGCTGCTGAGCATGATGGTGCCCCTGCTGGCCCTCTCGGTGCCGCTGCTGGACGTCTCGCTCTCCGTGCTGCGGCGGTTTCTGCGGCGCCAGCCCATTTTTACAGCCGATCGCGGCCATATTCACCATCGCCTGCTGGATCGCGGGCTCTCGGCGCGGCAGGCCGTCTGGGTGTTGTACCTGTTCGCGGCGCTGGCGGCCGCCATGGCGCTGCTGGCGAGCTCTTTCCTGGGCACCCGGTATCAGGGTTTCATCATCCTGGCGTTCTGCGGCGTGGCGTTGATCGGCATCCGCCAGCTCCGTTACCTGGAGTTCGGCATCGCCAGCCGGCTGCTGTTCCGGGGCGAGTTCCACCGCACGGTGAACGTGAGACTGCAGGTCGAATCCGTGGCCGCCGCGCTGGAAGGAGCTTCCAGCGAAGAGGAATGGTGGGGCGCCCTGATCCGGAGCACCTCGGCACTGAATCTGACGGCGGTGCGCTGGACGGGTCCCCACGGTGGGCGGGAGAACCGGAAACCCGGTGGTGAATTCTCCTGGTCGTTCAGCCTGCCTCTGTCGGAGAGCGACACCATCGAACTGGAAGGCGGCTTCTCTTCTTCCCCCGGGTCGCTGGATCTGGTGGGGCTTGGAGAAGCGATGCAGCGCACATTCCGCGCCAAGCTCTCGAACTGGCGGCCGGCGTCCGCCGGGAGGGTGTCGCCCGTCCTGCCATGAGCTCCGGTTCCCCGACTTCGACCCGCTGGTTCGGGCTGGTGGATCTGCTGGCCTGTTTCGCCGGTTTCGCGCTGGCGCTGTGGGTGTATGGAGAGTTCACGGACTGGAATCGGGTCTCCGCCTGGGGAGGCACGTGGGTGCGCGACCTGGCGGTTTCCACACTGGTGGCGTGGATTGCCATCGTGTTTCCGGGCGGCGGCTGGAGGGGCGGAACGCGAAACTGGTTCGACCTGTCGTTCTGCGCCGTGGGATTCAACCTGGTCGTGCAGTACGGTTTGAATTACCTGTCGCTGCTCCAACCCACGCCGTGGCCGGTGGTGGTGGCGGGCGGCCTGGCGAGCGTGAGCCTGATTGGCGGGCTTCGGGTGTGCCTCCGCCGGATGGGCCGCAAACCTCCGTCCATTCTCCTGGTGGGTTGCGATCCGGTGGCCGAGGCCCTGGCGGTGCCGCTGCGAAGCCGTATTTCCGGGGTATTGGCCCGCGACCCGAGCCGCGTTCCCGCGGGCCTCACCGCGCTGGGCGACTTGAGCCAGTTCGATGAAGTGGTGGCCGCCGTCCGTCCAGGTTGCGTCATCTTCACCGAGCCGGGCTGGTGGTCGTCGATGTCGCCGCGCCGCCTGCTGCGCCTGCACTGTGCCGGTATGGCCGTGGAGGATGGAACCGCGGTGTTCGAGGACGTGCTGCAGCGGGTTTGCTGGCAGCGCCTGCGCCCGGTGGACATGCTGCTGGCTTCGCCGGTTACCGGCAACCACGCGGTGAAGACGCTGCAGGCGATCTATACCAACGTGGCCGGACTGGCTCTGCTTCTGGCAGCGGCACCGCTGATGGTGGCCTTGGCGGTGGCGGCGGCCATCGCCAACCGTGGCCCCGCGCTGGAGGGCGTGTGGTGCTCCGGGCTGCAGCGGATTCCGTTCCGCCTGCTGCGCTTCCGGACGCGCCGGCCGGATGGCTCGGTGTCCTGGATGGGGCGGTTGCTCGCCCGCCTGCGCCTGGTGAATCTGCCCCAACTGGTCAACGTGGTGCGCGGCGAAATGGGGCTGTTCGGTCCCGCGCCGGTGCGCAAGGAGTTTGCCGACCGCCTGTGCCAGGAGCTGCCGGCGTATCCCCACCGTTTCGCCGTCAAGCCCGGGATCCTGGGATGGGCGCAGGCCAACCTGGGCTCCATGGGGGCGCCGGACGACGCGCTGAGCCTGGGTTACGACCTGTACTACGCCAAGCACCAGAGCCCGTCCTTCGACATTGAAATCGTCCTTCGCACGCTGTTCGGCGCACCGGGAGTTGGTAGTGGCGCGGCGGAGGGCGGCGGAAGGCCGGCAGGCAAAGCCGGATGACAGCCGCCATCCTGCTTGCGCTTGGCACGGTCGTGGCGCTTTACATCATGGTGGGCTACCCGCTGGTGCTGGCCTTGTATCCGGGCCGGCCGGCGCCGGAGGTGGTGAAGGACTATAGCTACCGCCCCACCGTGTCGATCCTGTTGGCGGTCCGCAACGGCGCGGCGTTTGTGCGCCGCAAACTGGAGTGCCTGCTGGCCCTGGAGTACCCGCGCGAACTCGTGCAGATCCTGGTGGTGTCGGATGGGTCCACGGACGGTACCGACGAGATCGCGGAGTCTTTTGCGGACCGGGGGATCCGGCTGCTGAAGGCGCCGCGCGGGGGCAAAGCGGCGGCGCTGAATCTGGCGCTGGAACAGGCCACCGGCGAGATCCTCTTTTTCACCGACGTGCGCCAGTCGCTCGAGCCCGGCTCGCTGGCTCACCTGGTGGCCAATTTCGCGGACCCGTCGGTGGGCGCGGCGACCGGAGAACTGCGCATCCTGGATCCGGACCGGGTGGGCGAGCAGGCCGATATGGAGCTGTACTGGCGGTACGAGTTGTGGGCCCGCGGCAGGCATTCGCGGATCGATTCGATCTTCAGCGTGACCGGCTGCATTTATGCGCTGCGGCGCAGCTTGGCGAAGCCGCTGAAACCGGATACGCTGACCGACGACGCGTCCTTTTCGCTGGAGGCGTTTTTTCGCGGATATCGCGTGGTGTTCGATCCGCAGGCCGTGGCCACGGATTATCCGACCGCCGAAGGCGGGGAGTTCCGGCGCAAGCTGCGGACGCTGGCGGGCCTTTGGCAATTGCATCTGCGGCAGCCGAGGCTCTTCACCAGCGCCAACCGTATGCGCTTCCATTTCCTGTCGTACAAGTTCGCGCGGCTGGTGCTGCCGTGGGCGGTATTGCTCATCTGGGGGGCGACGGTGGCGCTGCCGGAGTCGGGCTTCCGCACGTTTCTGCTGGTGGACGAACTGGCTCTGGCGGTCCTGGCCCTGGTGGATGGTGTGCTGCCCAAGGGGTTTCCGCTGAAGCGGATTTCTTCTCCTGCCAGGACTTTCCTGACGATGAATGCAGCGGCCCTGCTGGCCCTGGTTTCCCTGTTTGCGGCGCCCGGGACGCTATGGAAGCCCACGCAGGTGCGGGTGCGCCGCTGAGGGCGATGCGGCCGCCCGCGCGGGCGAGGACGGCTGGAGCTGGGCGGGTTTCCGGGGCGTCCTACTGAACCCACATTAGTACGGTGGGGGCTGTGACTGTGCCCATGGTGACTACTACTGGGAACTCCGCCGCGGTACCGTTCCCGACGTTGGGGACGGCCGCGTTGACCTGATAGAGACCGGCGATGGAATCGGCCACGAATCCGGCATAGGAGACGCTGGCGGGCTGGCCGCCGATGGTGACCACTGGCAGGGCGTTGAGCGCCCCGCCAAAGCAGGGCGGGCTGACGTTAGCCGAAAGCAGCGCGGATCGGATGACGGCGCCGTCAATGCTGGTCCAGGGCGTGCTGGGCGGAGTGTAACCCGGCGGGGGGACATATCCGCCGCCGGCCACGCTGCTATTGACTGCGCCCATGTAGCCGGCGGGCGCGGCGCTGGCAGTGCCTGTCGCGCCGGCGGGCGCGATGCAGGTGGCCGGCGGGTCGATGCCGGCTTGCGGCGCGTCGGTGCCGGCGCTGGCGGGAATCCCCAAGCCGGTCATATAGATTGCAACCGTGCTGGCGCCTCCCGTAGCGGGCGTCGATGCGGTGTTCAGTACATACGTGATGGCGTCTAGAATGGCGCCATCTCCGCTGGAATTGAGGGTGAAGACGCCGGGATCGACTGCCGCAACGTTCAGGATGTAGCCACTGGAGCTGTCGGCGGTGGAGGGGTTGGTGGCGGAAGTATCGAAGCTGACGACCACCTTGACCGTGGCGGTTCCCAGTTGAGTCGAAATGCCGGCTGGAACCACGACGTTGATCTGGTTGTTGTTGGCGAACATCAGGTAGCCCGGAACATTGGCCCAGGTAGTGCCGATGGTGGCGATCCGGCTGAACATCACCGCCAGCTTGTGGGTGCCGCTGTCGGGGCTCAGGTAGGTCGGGTAACGGAAGTAGGGGTCCAGCGCGGCGACGATGGGGGTGGAACATAATGCGATGGAGGATGGACAGAAGTTCGATCCGAAGATGCTGATCACGTCGTAGGGCGCCACGGTGGGAAAGTTGTTGGCGCCGCCGGGCGCGGGCGCCATCAGGGTGGAAGCGCTGGTGATGCTGGAGATGATGGGCGCGGCGGTGATGGTCAAGGTCTTGGTGGATTGCGGCGTGGCGGTCGCCCCGTTGGCCACGCCTATGGTGATGGATCCCGCCGATTTGAACGGCACGCCGGTGTTGTCGTACGGAATCGCCACCGTCATGTTCTGGCTGTTCAGAACCTGCACGGTGCAGGCGGTGCAAACCGTCACGCTGGCTCCCGATCCGGTGAAGACCTTGGTGGTCTGGATCGAGTTCTCCACGAAGTTGCTGCCGTTGATGGCTATGGTCAGGCTGCCGGCGGTGGTGATGCCGGTCAGCACCGGCACCGACACGGGCGACAGGCTGGCGATGGCGGCGGGCGGCGCGGAAACGACGATATTGATGTGGACAAGCTTGGTGCTGGATGCCCCATAGCCGATGGTGACGAGCCCCGCCAGGGTCTCGCCGGCCTGGGCCTGAGTGTAGGCATTGGCAGCGACCACCAGCGGAATGGTGGTTCCCCATCCGTAAGCAATGCTGTCGACGGAATACGGCGTCAGCCAGTTGCTTACTCCCAGGTTCGTGACGGTGCTCGTCATGGTCGCGGTAAATGGAACCGGCACGCTGCTGGTGGAATACACCGTCAGGTTCAGCACGGGATAGGGCTGCCCGCTCTGCCAGTTGACCGTATACGGATCGGTGGGCTGCACGTTCAAGGCCGGCGCCGCATCGGTGATCTGCAAGGTGACCGGGACGGTCGCAGTGGTGATGGTCGACCCCGTGATGGACACGTTGGCGGTATAGATGCCAACCGGCAGGTTCACCCACGCGGCGCTCGGCCCAAACGTCATGTTCTGCGGCGTCGAGATGGCCAAACCGTTCATCAGGCTCACATCCAGCCAATACGGCACGGAGGCCGCATTGACCACGAAGTAGTCCGCCCCCAAGGCGTCGCTCACGGCTACGGCAGTCGAAGAGACGCACGTAGCCGCGCCCCGGGCGCAGGTCAACGACACCGTAGTGGGGCTCAACGTGAGTGTGTTGGTCGCACAAAGCATGTTGGGGATAGCGGCCAACACGCTCAGCGCCAGGAAGTTCCGCAACAGTTTCGGTCCAGACATAAGCGCATCCTTCCTTCGGCCAGCCCGCTCCTGCTGGAGCGGCTGGACACAGATTGCATATCGGCACTTTCGCCAGGGGACTTTAGCCCGCATTTCTAAGACGGGAGGGGCGCAAGTTTTCCGACGGCGCGAGGAGGGAGATCCATACCCGCGAAAAACCCGGGTTGGAAGCCGGCCGCCTACCGGTCCCCGCTCATCGCCGCCTCGAGCGCTTGCAGGGTGGGTGCGGAGCCGGCAAACACGTTAAACGGGAACTGGCGGTACCGCAACATCTCGTTATAGATGGCCTGCTCGGCGTTGGCGTTCACGGCCAGGCCGGCCAGGTATTGCAGCCGCAGGTTGGCGTCGCGGTTGATCTCGGCGCCCAGCAGCCAGGGCTTCAGGTCCCGCTCCTGTCCGGCGTAGGTGGACAGCAGTGCCACCGCCGTGCCCAGCCCCACTTCACGCAACGATTCGGCGACGCGGGCGTACGCCGGCCGGTCCAGCCGCGCCTGCATGGCGTCCACGTCGATCTTTTCCGGACGCTGCTGGCCCAGCAGAAACACGTCGTATCCGCCTCCGTTCAGCTCGTTGGCCCAGACCGATCCGCCGGGGAACACTTCAAAGAAAGTGGCGATCTCGCTCTTCACCACCTCCGCGCCGCTCTCGTACAACGGGACCCACTGCGTCACCACGCCGCCCGGATTGAGGCGCTTCCGGACCAGTTCGAAATACTCCTTGGAGTAGAGCGTGGCGCTGCCCTTCACCCACGGGTGAATCGGGTCGCTGGTGACGATGTCGAAGGTGTCGCGGGTGGTCAGCACGAAATGGCGCGCGTCGTCGTAGTAGATCCGCGTGCGCGGGTCGTTCATCACGCCGTAGTTCTCGCGGGCGAAAAAGCGCGTGGCGGCGGGAGGGACGATCGGCTCCATTTCGCAGACGGCGATTCGCCGGATGTCCGGATGCAGCACGAACGTCCCCGCAGTCACTCCCGCGCCGAAGCCCACGATCAGCACGGATTGCGGCTGGGGATGAACCAGCGCCGGCATGTGGCCGAGCATGCGCTGCAGCCGCATGTCGTAGGGCTCGGTGGAGGCTTCCACCTTGCCGCTGACGTGAAACTGAATGGCGCCATCCTCCCAGCGGGTGATGGCGATGGAAGCGTTCATGCCCTCGCCGGTGTACAGCAGCTTGGAGCCGGAGGCGGAGGTGATCATGCGGCGCCCGTAAGCGATCAGGTCTCCGGGCACGGGAGCCACTTCTGCCGCCAGGTAACCCACCGCGCCGAGGGCCGCCGCCAGCGCCGCCAGCGCGCCGGCTCTGCGCCGGGCCTGCCAGGCCGCCGGAGCGAGCACCAGCAGAGCGCTCACCGCCGCCAGCGTCATGAGCGCGCGCTGGCACTGTTGGGTGCCCACCCAGGGGATGAGGATCATGCTGAAGGCCAGCGCGCCCAGAATTGCACCGAAGGTATTGGCCGCATACACGCCGCCCACCAGGCGCCCCGGATCGTCCTGGGAGCGCGCCACCGCCGCCAGCGCCAGCGGAAAACTGGCGCCCCAGCACAGCGTCGCCGGGAGGATGGTCCAGATGGCCCGCGCCATGTCCACCTGGAAGGTGATCCACGGGCTTCCGGAGAGCAGCGGGTTGACGGGCCAATACGGCAGCGACCGCGACAGCGTGAAAGCCGTCCAGGCGATCGCCCCGGCCAGCAGGAACTGGCAGATTCCCAGCGCGGTGCGCGGCCTCGCGGATCGGGAAATCAGGGCGCCCGCGCCGCTGCCCAGGCCGATCCCCGCCAGAAAGATCGCCAGAATGATGGCAAAAGTGTAGACGGTGGCGCCGAACAGCAGGCCCAGGAGGCGCGTCCAGACGACTTCCGCGCCCAGGGCTGTGGCCCCCGATAGCGCAATGGCGGCGTAGGCGGGCTGGAAACGCCGCCGGCCCGCCGCAGCCGGGGCTGCGGAATATTCGGGCTCCGCGACCGGCGCGCGCTGGGGCGTGCTTCTGGAAAGGTACCAGCTCGCCATCGCCACCAAGAAGTTCAGGCCCACGGCCACGAACGTGGCCGTGGCCATGTCGAAAACCCGCAGCAGGTAGAAGCCCGCCAGCAGGCAGCCGGCGACGGCGCCCGCGGTATTGCCGCCGTAGAGCAGCCCCAGCCAGGACACGCCGCGCGGCGAAGTCTCGATCCACCGCGCGATGGCCGGAAGCGAGGCGCCCATCAACAGCGTAGGCGGCATCAGGCACACCGCGCACACCACGGCGCGCAGGAGGATGGCGGGCATTCCGTGCCCCACGGCCGCGCTGTACACCCCACCGGCCAGCGGCATGCCGAACAGCACCAGAATGCCGCAGGCCCCGATGCCGGCTTCGATCAGGGCGTACACCAGCAGGGGATGCCGGCCGCTGCGGGCCAATATCCGCGGCAGCGCCAGGCTGCCTGCCGACAGGCCGCCCATGAACGTGGCCAACAGAACCCCGAGCGATACGGCGGTCGAGCCGATGGCCAGTTGCAATAACTGGTACCACACGATTTCGTAGATCAGCGCCGAACAGCCGCTGGCCGCGAACAGCAGCAACAGCACGGGAAGAAATCGCGAAGCCTGGAACGCGGTGGTGGAATGCAGGTCTTTCGGTTGCATGGGGAAGGCCGGGCTCTGACCGGAATCTCGCATCATAGCACTTCGGCGGGAGGATGCCGGGCGAGGTGGATTGGGGGGGCAACCCGCCCCGCATACCGGCAAGCGGCAACAGGACTGAGCGGGGTTCTTCAGGCCACTGGGCGAGCATCGCTCGCCGGGCGGGTTGACGGGGTACCCCCTTGGGGTCCGCCGCAGGTTGACAACCACAAAAAACCGTTACGGGGGCGGAAAAGCCGGGCAAGTGGTAGTACAGGGCGGCGGGGCGCGCTTAACTGGAGGGCTTGGCGGTTCCGGGGGGTGTGGTGACTCCCGCGGCGACGGCTACCTGAATCAGCCCGGCCAGATTGCTCACGCCCAGTTTCTTCATCATGGTCTTGCGGTAGCTTCGGATGGTGCTGTGCTCCAGCTTCAAGATGGTGGCGACCTCCTTGCTGCTCTTGCCTTCCGCCACCAGCCGGAGCACCTGGGTCTCGCGAGGCGAAAGCGAATCCAGCGGGCCCTTTTCGGCGGCGTCCAGGCTTCCCCGCTGCAATCGCTCCACCAGGCGGCCGGAAATGCTGGAACTCAGGTAGGTTCCCCCGCGAGCCACCACGCGAAGGGCGTTCAACACCTCGCCGAAGGACGCCTGTTTCAGGACGAAGCCGCGCGCGCCGGCGCGGATTGCCCCCATCACCGAACGCTCGTCGTCGTACATCGACAGGATGACTACCTTGGTATTGGGGAAATGCCTCACCAACTGGACGGTGGCTTCAATGCCGTTGACGCCTGGAAGGCTGATGTCCATCAGCACGAGGGCGGGATTGGTCTCCTGGCAGACCCGCAACGCGCCGGCGCCATCATCGGCCTCCCCCACTACGCGAAACTCCGGGTCGCGTGTGAGGATGGCGCGGATGCCGTCCCGAACCACCCGATGGTCGTCAACTACAACAATGTCAAACGACATTCGACACCTTGAGACAGGGTGCTTAGTACCTAGTTACGACCCGCTACCAAACTGGTAAGTAGTTTAACCCGAATTTCCAAGTTGTCAACAGGCAAAAGAAACACCATCGCCGTTCAGTCCTCAGCCTGGCGACCCCAGTGAGAAGTAGGGAAATCCCCTCTGGAGCGCATTTGAATTATGTTACCACGCGGGCCGCGCCCCAAGGCGTTCAGGCTTTCATGAAACCCGGCTTGCCGCACGGCTCTGGTGCACGCTGCATCGGCCGCTCCGCGGCATCCACTGAAAGCCGGCTGTGGTGTCGCCCGGCCGGGCACTAAGGGCTCGGGAAGCTACCGGAGGCTGCTCCGGGCTACGCCCGGTACCGGAAGTGTACTCATGCTGTACCGATGTAAGGGGCTCCGGTATGCGAACCGCTGGCATCGTCCTCTTCGGCTTGTCCGCCACTGCCCTGGTGCAGCCCCAGACCGCACCGAAACCGGCAGTGGTCGAGGGAAAGGTGGTCGGCCCGGTCACGGGCGAGCCACTGCGAAAGGCCGGACTGACGCTCACCACCCTCAGCGACGCCGCCGGTAAGTTCCGCTTTGAGCAGGTTTTGCCGGGAGCCTACTTCCTGAGCCCCAGCCACGCCGGCTATGTGAATGGGCGGTATGCGCCCGAGGTCAAGTATGCCGCCGACGGGAAGCTGGTGCTTGAGGCCGGAGACTCGGTGGCAGGCGTGCTGATTCGCCTGGTTCCGCTGGGCCTGGCCAGCGGCCGGTGGCGGCCGAGTCCGAACGGGTCAACGACCGGAGTGAATTCCGTCTGGGCAAATTGAAGCCCGGCCGCTGTTTCCTCAGCGCCGACCCGGTCACCGCGAGTCCGCTGGCCGAACTTCCGCCGCCACCTGAGGACGGCTCGCCTGAGACGGGATACGTACCCACTTACTGCCCCAACGCCACGGAACCCGCCCAGGCAACTGCCATCGATGTCGCGGCCGGCGCCGATCTGACCGGTTTTGTCATCCAGCTCCGCAAGTCCAAAGTCTTGCGGATCAAGGGCAGAGCTCCGGGCGACGATGGAACCCCGCTCAAGAAGGCCCAGATCACGCTCAGGTCCCCAGGGAACCCGGGCTCCATGCAGATGAAAACGATCGACAATCCGGCCGGGCGCTTCGAGTTCGCCAACGTGCCCCCCGGATCGTACGAAGTCATCACCATGCAGATCGGCAGTTCGTTCTCGCGACGGATGGCGGCAAGTTCGAAGCCACGGTGTGGCGCGGCGACAGGCCGGCCCCGATGCCACCGTGGTTCTGCTGGCCGCCGACCCCGGCGGGCGCTTTCCGGAGACCACCCGAACCGGCCAGACCAATGCCGCCGGCTACCTCAAGCTAACCGGCGTTCCGCCAGGCGACTATCTCGCCTTCGCATGGGAAACGGTGGAAGAGGACGAGTGTTTCGACCTGGGCTATCTGAAAACCTTCGACTCTCAGGCGGTGCGGGTCGGCATCCAGCCTAAGGGCCGCGAGAAGGCGCAACTTCCGTTGATCCCGGCCGCGAAGTAGGGGCGGTGAGGAGGGTTACCCTCCCGCCCGGCATAACTGCCGGACCTACTGAATGCTATACCCTCATTTTTCCGTGAATCTACCCCCATTGGTGGTGTCCCTAACTTCCGCTCCTGTCGCTTAGTTGAGTACTGCAACCTTGCACATTGCTTATAGGTGAATTCCCTGAGACTTCCGGCGGCCTGTAGCAACTGGAACGTTGACGGCCGGTGGGGATCGAATCTCCGGTCCACTCCTTAATATATGCTTGCGCCGTTATTGGGAGTAGTACCTATCCACGTGGTGTGGGGGATCGAATGGAGTCCGGGTTGCAGGTGGCGAAGTGATCGGACTGGTGCACGCCGCGAGCGATGTCTTCCGGCGCCGTTCGCCGCACAACGGCCTGCCGGGGCTGGTGGAAGACATTGCCCTGCGCTATCTGCGGCGGCACGGATGCATCGTAGTGGAGCGCAACTACCGGGCGCCTTCCGGCGTGGGTGGAATCGACCTGGTGGCTTGCCAGGGCGCGGCCATGGTCTTCGTGGAAGTCAGGACCTGCACCGCCGGCGAGCAGGGGGCGCCGGACTGCGTGGTGGACTCGGTGAAGCGGTCTGCGCTGGAAGGCGCCGCCCGCGAATACGTCTATCGCAACCACGTGGAGTGGCTGCACAGGCGATTCGACGTTCTGTCGATCGTGGTGAGCCATCCGGTGCGCGTCGACTGGAAACGCGACGTGTTCGGGTGAGTGCGGCGGCGGTTCCAGCCGGAGCGCCGGGCGGGGCGCTTCCGGCACAGGGCAAATTTGGCCCACCCCACCCTTGCGTTGGTCGCTATAATCGTCTGTTGCTCCATGCCGGAACTGCGTAAGGACCCCATCACGGGCCGATGGGTGATCATCTCGACCGATCGCGCGAAACGCCCCAGCGATTTTATCCACCAGCCGGTGCCACCGGCCAAGCCGCGCATCTGCCCCTTCGACAGCGGCAATGAAAAGAAGACCCCTCCGGAAGTGCTGGCCTACCGGAATTCGGGCGGCCGCGACGAACCCGGCTGGCGCGTGCGGGTGGTGCCCAACAAGTTTCCGGTGCTGGGCATTGAAGGCGACCTCAACCGCTCCGGCGATGGCATGTACGACCGGATGAACGGCATCGGCGCGCACGAAGTGATTGTCGAGACCCCCGATCATGCCGCCACCATGAGCGACATGCCGGAGCGGCAGATCGAGGAAGTGCTGTGGGCTTTCAAGGAGCGCGTGAACGACCTCAAGAAGGACCGGCGCTTCCGCTACATTCTGCTCTTCAAGAATCACGGCGAAGCCGCCGGGGCCACGCTCGAGCATCCGCACTGCCAGTTGATCGCATTGCCGGTGATTCCCAAGCGCGTGCAGGAAGAGGTGGAGGGGGCGCTGCTGTTCTACGAATTGAAGGAGCGCTGCATCTTCTGCGACATCCTCCGCCAGGAAGCCGCCGCGGGCGCGCGCATGGTGATGGAGACCGACCGGTTCACGGTGCTGAACCCGTACGCTCCGCGCTTCCCTTTCGAAACCTGGATTCTGCCGAAGCAGCACGAGTCGCACTTCGAGGAGTCCGACGCCCCCACGCTGCAGAACCTGGCGTGGGTTTTGCGGAGCGCCATGCGCAAGATCGACAAGGTTCTGGACCGGCCGGCGTACAACTTCATCATTCACAGCGCGCCGCCGCAGGAAGCGCGCCTGGCGCACTACCACTGGCATTTGGAGATCATGCCCAAGCTGACCAAGGTGGCGGGATTCGAGTGGGGAACCGGGTTCTACATCAACCCCACACCGCCCGAGGAATCGGCGAAATTTCTGCGGGACGCGGGATTGGGGTAGGGCGGAGAGGCGGGGCGGCGAGGAGATGGCATGAAGAAGAGCGGCGTTTGTCCTAAATGCGGTTCGACGGCAATCATTGGATCTGCTTACCTGGACTTGGTTTCCCAGCACGCCGGCACGGTCGGAGTCGCAGTCGATGGCGACCCGCGAGCGATCCTGCTGAAGGAAAGCGGGCGGTCCAGCCTGAAGCCACTGGTGTGCACGCAGTGCGGCTACGTGGAACTCTACGCAACGGACGTCGCGCCTCTCGTCGCCGCCAACGAGAAGGCTAGGGGCTGGTTGTAATCCGGGCGTGCGCCCCGGCCGCAAGCGCCCCCAATTCCCAAGACTGGCGCTGGTACGGGGACGAACCCGGAAAAAGCGTTTGAGCCGTCCCGCTGATCTCCTCCCTACGCCGCGGGATCGATGAGCGTCGAAACGATTTCTTCGAGCTTGGCCACCCGCGTGGAAACGTCCGTAACAGTGTCGTTCAGCCTCGACTGTTCGCGCTGAAGCTGGGTGGCCAGCGATCCGAAATCGAGGATCGCTTTGGTGAGGGCGGGCTGTCTGGCATCGAGGCTCGCCAGAGTGGACGAGAGGACGTCCAGGCGATTCTCGATCGTCTGCAGGCGGGCGGCGGTTTCCTGACGGAAATCCAGGACGTATCGGGTCAGCCTTTCAATGGCGCCCTCCAGCCTGTCGAAGCGTTCGTCGGGGGTCATTCCGTCTCCAATTCTACACCCGCTTGCACTCCAACCTCCAAGTCTGCTATGTTGTAAGGGTTTCGCGAGAACCGCTGTAAGCTCCTGCGCTACCGCCCTTCGTGTGGAGGGTCCGGCTGGGGGCTAGGCCCCGAGGCTCCACTGGTCACTCCGGTTGGTGGCATGGGCCTGTCCGAAGCAGAAATCCTCGCTTTTGCGACCGTAGTCGTAGTGGGTTGCGCCAGTATTTGATCAACATCGCGATGAGGAAGATTCGTGCCAACGTTTAACCAACTTGTGCGTATCGGCCGCAAGCCGCCGCGCTGGAAGACTTCGAGCCCGGCGCTGAACAGTTGCCCGCAAAAGCGCGGTGTGTGCACGCGCGTGTATACCTCCACTCCCAAGAAGCCCAACTCGGCGCTGCGGAAGGTGGCCCGCGTGCGGCTCACCAACGGAATCGAAGTGACCACGTACATTCCGGGCGTCGGCCACAACCTGCAGGAGCACTCCATCGTGCTGATCCGCGGCGGCCGCGTGAAGGATCTCCCGGGCGTGCGCTACCACGTCATCCGCGGGGCGCTGGATACGGCCGGAGTGGCCAACCGCAAGCAGGGACGGTCGAAGTACGGAGCCAAGAGGCCGAAATCGTAGGGTTGAGACGGTAGAAAAGTATGCCACGCAGAAGAAGAGCCGTTGTTCGTGAGGTCCAGCCGGATCCGGTGTTCAATTCCACGCTCGTCGAGCGGTTTGTGAACTCCATGATGTGGCAGGGGAAGAAGACCGTGGCCCAGGGCATCTTTTACGAGGCCATGGAAAAGTTGCGGGAGCGCACCGGCGACGATCCGCTGAAGGCCTTCAAGAAGGCCGTGGAGAACGCCAAGCCGCTGCTGGAAGTGAAGACGCGGCGGGTGGGCGGCGCCAACTACCAGGTGCCCATCGAAGTGCCCCAGAACCGGCGCACCTCGCTGGCTATCCGCTGGATCATCATCAACGCCCGCGGGCGCGCCGAAAAGGGCATGCCCGAGAAACTGGCCAACGAGTTGAACGACGCCGCCAATCTGCGCGGCGGCGCGATTAAGAAAAGGGACGACGTGCATCGCATGGCCGAGGCCAACAAGGCCTTCGCCCACTACCGCTGGTAGCGCCGGGCCGCCGGGCGAGCGGCCCCAGAGGAATTGAAGAGCGAAACGGATTTATGGCAAGAACGGTTCCACTCGAGAGGATGAGGAATATCGGCATCGCGGCCCATATCGATGCCGGTAAGACCACCACGACCGAGCGGATTCTGTATTACACGGGACGCACCCACAAGCTGGGCGAGGTCCATGAGGGCACCGCCATCATGGACTGGATGGAGCAGGAGCAGGAGCGCGGCATCACCATCACCAGCGCCGCCACCACCTGCGAATGGCGCGACATCCAGATCAACATCATCGACACGCCCGGCCACGTGGACTTCACCGCCGAGGTGGAGCGCAGCCTGCGTGTGCTGGACGGCGCGGTGGCGGTTTTCGACGCCGTCGCCGGCGTGCAGCCGCAATCCGAAACCGTGTGGCGCCAGGCCGACAAGTACAACGTTCCGCGCATTTGCTTCATCAACAAGATGGACCGCGTGGGGGCGGACTTCGACCACTCCATCGAGACCATCGTAGAGCGCTTGAAATGCCGCCCGGTGGCCATCCAGTTGCCCATCGGCGCCGAGGATCAGTTCAAGGGCATCGTCGACCTGGTGGAGATGCGCGCGGTGGTGTGGCACGACGAGACCCTGGGGGCGGAGTACGACGTCCTCGAAATTCCGGCCGATCTGGCGGAGAAGGCCAGGGAATGCCGCACCCGGATGATCGAGACCGTCAGCGAACACGACGACAAGCTGATGGAGAAGTTCATCGAGGGCCAGGCGGTTTCGAACGACGAGATCCGCGCCGGCCTGCGCCGGGCCACCATCGCGCTCAAGATCTTCCCGGTGATCTGCGGCTCGGCGTTCAAGAACAAGGGCGTGCAGACCATGCTCGACGCGGTGGTGGATTACCTGCCTTCGCCGCTGGACGTTCCTCCCATCGAAGGCACGGCGGTGGACGACCCCGAGAGGGTTCTGGTCCGCCACGCCTCCGACCGCGAGCCGTTTTCCGCCCTGGTGTTCAAGATCATGACCGACCCGTTCGTCGGCCAGTTGGGTTTCTTCCGGGTGTATTCGGGGACGCTGAAGTCGGGCGATTCGGTTTTCAACGTGGCCAAGTCGCGCAAGGAGCGCATCGGCCGCCTGCTGCGCATGCACGCCAACAAGCGCGAGGAGATTCAGGAAATCCTGGCGGGCGATATCTGCGCGGCGGTGGGCCTGAGGACCGTGTCCACCGGCGACACCATCTGCGACGACCAGCACCCCATCGTGCTCGAGTCCATCGATTTTCCGACGCCGGTGATCCAGCTCGCCGTCGAGCCGAAGACCAAAGCGGACCAGGAAAAAATGGGCATGGCGATTCAGAAGCTGGCCCAGGAAGACCCGACGTTCCGCGTGAACACGGATCCCGAGACCGGCCAGACCATTCTCTCGGGGATGGGCGAGCTGCACCTGGAGATCATCGTCGACCGCATGATGCGCGAGTTCGGGGTGGGCGCCAACGTGGGCAAGCCGCAGGTGGCGTACCGCGAGACCATCCGCCGGAGCGCCGAGGCCGAAGGGCGCCACATCAAGCAGACCGGCGGCCATGGGCAATACGGCCACGTGAAGATCCGCATAGCGCCGCTGCCCGCGGGCGGCGGGTTCGAGTTCGAAAACGAAATCACCGGCGGCCGGGTTCCCAGGGAATATATCAACCCCACCGAGGTGGGCATCAAGGAAGCGCTGGAGGGCGGCATCCTGGCGGGCTTCCCGATGTCCGATTTGAAGGTTACGCTGTACGACGGCAGTTACCACGACGTGGATTCGTCGGAAATGGCGTTCAAGGTGGCCGGATCGCTGGCCATCAAGGAAGCCGCCCGCAAGGCCAAGCCGGTGCTGCTCGAGCCGGTCATGTCGGTGGAAGCGGTGGTGCCGGAGCAGTACATGGGCGACGTCATCGGGGACCTGAATTCCCGGCGCGGGCGGATTGAAGGCATGCAGCTTCGCGGCACCACCCAGATCGTCAAGGCCATGGTGCCGCTGGCGGAGATGTTCGGGTACGCCACCGATCTGCGTTCGCGCACCCAGGGACGCGGCAGTTTCACCATGCATTTTGGAAGGTACGAAGAGGTTCCGGGCCCTCTCGCCGAAGGAATCATCAGCAAGGTCCAGGGCAGGTAACGAGATTAAGGAGATTATTTCTCTCATGGCAAAGGAAAAATTCGACCGTAGCAAGCCGCACGTCAACATCGGAACGATCGGGCACATCGATCACGGCAAGACCACGCTGACGGCGGCCATCACGCGGGTGTTGGGCAAGAACAACCCCAAGGTCAAGTTCCGGAGCTTCGACTCCATCGACAACGC
>Ga0326727_10006787_pt1 | contig 30973 bp, 30 predicted proteins | sample MB2enrmetagenome_FD_207643 | JGI IMG/M metagenome (GOLD analysis project Ga0326727, IMG submission 207643) | Lab enriched peat soil microbial communities from McLean, Ithaca, NY, United States - MB29MY | ecosystem: Environmental > Terrestrial > Soil > Wetlands > Peat | place: USA: New York... | reverse complement strand
GAGGCCCCGCTGTTCCCATCGCTCTTCCTCCTCATAACCATACTTTATCAATATATACTAGATAATACATCAGTCGAAGTCGATAGAGACGTTCTATTGTATATTTGTGTTGAGCAGACATGGAAGCGGAAATTGGGTTTGGAACGAAAAGCTGGTGGTTAAAGGGTGAAATGCAGGAATGCTAAACACTGTACGGCAAGGTAGGCGCTGTCCGGACAAAACCCCTGCGGGGTTTCGTCCAGCCACCACCATTTCTCCAATCCGCCTTCGGCTACTCGGAAAAATGGTTGCGCATCTTGCTCAGGGCTACGCCCCGAGACCCCACAGAATCGGAGATGACAATGACAAATTCCACACGAACAAAGGGCACCAATTCACGGATCGAAATTCGCATCACGGAAGAGGAGAAAGCCATCCTCAGAGAACAGGCCAACAGTGCGAGCCTGACGATGAGCGAGTACGTACGGCGGTCTGCACAGGGCAAGCGAATCCTTTCCACGATGGACCAGAAGGCTGCAGGAGAACTTGCAAGACTCGGTGGACTCCAGAAGCATCTGCTCACGCAGATCAAAGGTCTCCCGGATGAGGAAGGTCTGCGGAAGGGACTGAATTCCACATTGTTGGCTGTTCAAAACGCAATGAGAGCGCTCAAGACGGACACGGTGAAGTGAAGATGATTGCGAAAATGCAGCCAGCGAGAAAGCACTCCAGCAGCTTCAAACGGCTTCAGGAATACCTTACGAGAGAGCGTGACGCCGACACTGGAGAACTTCTGTTGCGAGGAGATGTGGTCATGTCGAAGAATCTTCTGGGCTTCGACACAGCGGCGATGGAGATGCAAGGGGTTGCATCTCTCAATAATCGATGCAAGGATGCTGTTTGCCATTACGAACTGGCATGGCCTCCAGGTGAGCGTCCGACTCGACCGCAATGGGTAGATTGCGCGCTGCACACGATGACGGCACTTGGATATGAAGGCCATCAATTCATGATCGTTGCGCACGACGACAAAAAGCATTTTCACATCCACATCATGCTCAACAAGGTTCATATGGAGACGCTCAGAGCACATACGCCATATCGTGACTGGTTCACTCTGGATGCCGCAGTACGCTTCCTTGAAGCGAAACATGGCTGGACACACACGCCAGGTCCGATGCAATGGGATGAGGAATCAAAAAAGGCTGTACTGCAATCGAGGTCCGAGCGCAATGCGTCTCGATCTGTGCAACAACATCCGAGTGGAGCCGCTGCACAATTTGAATATTACCAGGATCAGGAATCATTTCAAACTTATGTGCGACGAGAGATTGCTCCGCGCGTTTGCACACTTCTCACCCGACAGAATGCCAGATGGGATGACCTGCATCGCCTTCTATCGAAGGCTCATCTCAGACTAGAGAAAGCTGAGTCGGGCGGATATACAGTCCTCGCCATCGACCACAACATCCGTGTGAAGGCATCCGATGTGTTCCGCAATAATTTTGCAGGAAAGATCAACCGTCAGGCTACTGAAACCGCTCTTGGTCTGTGGACACCTGCCTCAACATCCGGTTATGAGTCCGATCAACATACCGCACAACATGGCGTTCAACATAGTGCTCGTAATAGCGTACTGAGGGAAGAACGGAAAGCGCAGCGACACGCCGAGCGTAGCTCTCTGATGGCCGACTATAACCAGTACCGGAACCAGCAACGGGTCGTGTGCAAGGGCCTCACAGCAGAGGGCAGAGAGGCGCGCCAACATCTCATGGTGTCGCTCAGACAGAAGAAGAAGGAGATTCGCGCGTCGGCTGTGCCGTGGCCGTCCAAGAAGATACTGTTATCCCAGGCAACGGCTCAATCGGTCATCAACATGAGGACTCTGAAGATGACGGTGCAACGGAGACGACACGAACAGTTTCCGAAGAATCTCCGCTCATGGGTCGCGGACAGAGCGGGCGAGGGAGACGCACGGGCTGCCGCACAACTGCGCGGTTGGCGATATGCGGATCAACGAAATCAGCGGCGGCTCGATGCGACCCTGGAGCCAAACGCACTGCATATCGGACCGCCGCCCGAGGACAATCAAAAATCCGAGTGGGCAGAATTGGCGCAGCAAAGGCTTTCGGCCCAACAGAGGGAACAGAGTCTTGCCAAACAGATCGCCACGGCACGAGTCTGGACGATCAATCGGAAGACCGGCGATGTGTCGTATACGCTCAATGGGAAGATTTCGGTGATCGACCGCGGGCGCATTGTGAGCGTTCTCAACCAAGAAGAAGCGGCAATCGTCTTCGGGTTGGAGATGGCCGTCCAAAAATATGGATCGCGAATTGCCTGTACCGGCACAGAGCAATGGAAGCGAATGGTCACCGTGACTGCGGTTAAGCACGGCATCTTCGCCCAATTCACAGACCCGGAGATGCAAGGCGCCCTCCACCAACAACAACTCTTTGCGAGTCCTCTTCAACTCCGCACCGCGCGGCTCCATTCCATCGAAACCAGGCTCAGAACAGAGGAAGCCGACGACTTGATCTTTGCCGACGAAGCGGATGCGCGGCTGCTCCTCTCAAGTCTCCAGCCGGCCACTCACGCGCAACAGCTACTCGATGTCCTAAAGGCACCGCATAATCCAGAGCCAAAGGCTAATGTCGGCGGCAATCTGACAATCGCCTTACTCAGAACTCCCACGGGCCAGCAGGCTTTCAAAATATCAATTCACGATGGGAAGCGGCAAGAGATCGTTGACCGGGTTGCTCAACTCCGGCAGGCTGCATATTGGGCGTCGCGCAATCCTTTCAAGGGGCAGAGAAATGAAAGAGGGGGTAGATAGCAGCGCCGATTCCTTTTCCGGGGTGATTGCCCGTCCAATGTCATCCCGCGTTTCCAGCATCACCACTCCCTGCGCATTTGGACTGGAGTCTTCAATCCAGCGCCTTACAAGTCAGAGAATCGCTGTTACGCTGGCAACGCCAAGAAAACATCGTTCGATCTGAGCGGTCAATCTCACCCCAGTAATTCACGGGAAGGATATGAAAATGTGTTTCTACAGCCGACCATTTACCAGCCATCAAACCCCAAAACTCATGGTCGGGCACGCTGCCTATGAAGTCGGCGGACCACGCGTCCTTATCCTTCGCATTCCCTCCCTCACCTTGCCCGCAGAGCAAGTGCGCCGAATCAGGAAGCCGCCGCCCCGGCAACAATGGCATCTGACATACGCGATATTCACCTGCTAGCCACTCTCCTTTGATCCAGACCGGAGTTTCGTGGTCGTGTTCGATCCATCCGTAGTCGTCAAGAAGGCGATAAAGGTTCCAGTAACCAGTCTCAGCTCCAATAATGCCCCAGACTCCGACCAGAACTAATAGAAAATAGACCCAGGAAGGAAGATCGCGCTGCGGCTTAACTTCGATATTTGTTGGAGGTGAAGTTGAATCAACAGCCAGTTGAGGCGACGCGGAAGTGTTCTGGTTACTCTTTCGACCTATTTTCATCGGTGAAGCCCTCAAACAACATCCGCACAATTGTTGACAACCGGATGCGGTGTGCGTGAATTCAATACGGCTTGTGAACGCCGTAGCGGTTGCCGGTTCTCCAGTTGTTGTAGTGGCCGTTCCTGTGATGGGAATTTGTCGCGCCGGGATACTGGCCACCGTGCGAAGTTGTGTGCTTTCCCCCGCCATAGTGCGGGCGGCGTGCCGACGAATGACGCGCCGTGCTGTAGGTTTTCGCGTGTGTTCCTGTCCGATACTTGGGTGTGCCTGCATAGGCGGCGGGCAGAGATAGCATGATGCAAAGCAAGGCCAGCAAAGCGGTAATTCGTTTCATGGGTTTCTGCTCCCTTCATTTGAAAGGATTCGGCCTTCCAGGATGGTCTTCAAACCATTTTCGTGCTCGTTCCTGCGTTTGCAATAAAGCCGTCTTTGTCAGATGGGAAGCCGCGAGATCGCGGTCGTCAACGCCGTTTGTACTCGAATGACTTCCGTTGGCACTTGCCAGACTCAGCCAAAAGTATGCTTCGGCGTAGTCTTGCGGGACAGCCCTCCCGTCTGCATAAATCAATCCAAGGTGATTCTGTGCAAGGGCATTACCTTGCTTGGCTGCCATGCGATACCATTTCGCAGCCAATCCGAAGTCGTTAGGAACAGGATGAAAATTAACCACACGACCATTCGTGTAGCTCCCGTCGGAATCAGGGACAGCCATGCCCATGCCTCCATCCTCATAAATCTGTCCAAGCATGTATTGTGCTTCGGCATTCCCTTTCTCGGCAGCCTTCTGGAACTCAATCATCGCCTCTCTGGTATCTTGCTGCACGCCGCCCGACCCGTTCATCAATCGTAAAGCGAGTTGGAACTCGGCGGCGGCGTCCCCTGCCTTCGCTTTGGCGAGCAAGGATGGGTCGATACCTTTGTTTTGCGCCCACACCGTGGCAATACATACTAGCATTGCCACGGCTACCCATCGGTGAAAGAATCGTACCGTTTTCATTTCCGTCCCCTCTGCACTATCTCAGCAAGATCATTTCTTTTGCTTCTCGGACTTTTCAATGAACTCTTTCAGGCTCTTCGCACAAGCCTCTGCTGCTTTCTGGAATTGGTTGGACCCTGCCTTGCCTGCTGAGTAGGCGAAAATCATCTGCGAAGATCGCGGATCGACAACAGCAATGCTCACGCTGGTTGATCCGAGGGCCTCCTTGTGAGCGCGGCGTTCTTGCGCTCTTTCTGCTCCCAGCGCCCAGCCCTGATTCCATGCATCGTTGCTGCCGTTATTGACATTCGTGCTGTTCACCGCATTCTTATTCACGCTGGAGTCGTTGACGACGACCTCTGGTTGGCTCGGAGTCTGATGGCTGACGTTGCTTGTGATGATGTAATCCGCGTTGCTTTTGTCAGTTACCACGGTTAGCGGAACGTGCATCTTAACGATAGCGGCGGCCAGATATGTTTCGTATCCGCCCATCGGTTCTATGTAGACTGTGGAACCGCTCTTGAGTCGCGGGGTTTGAGCGACTGCAATGACCGAAAACGTGAGCAGGACAAGGGCAAGTATGCGATTCATGTGAGTTTCCTTTCCTTGCTGTGCGGGAGTGCCACATCGGCTAGGGCTGGTAACCCCAGAGGTCGTTGAGGAACCCCTCCGTACCCGTTGAATCAATACCCGACCCCCCGAAGAGCCACAGATTGCCGCTACTGTCGATCCAGCTAGCGGAACCCTCGCGGCCTCCGGGTACGTTGCTGGCGGAGGCGACGCCTAGCGTCCCATAGAGACCCGGCGGACCTTGATAGTTCCCAGTTGCACTCACCACGTTGCTCCCACTCATCCAAGTCCAAGTGTTTGCGGCTGGACTGAATTTCCAGAGGTCGTTGAAAAGTCCATTATTGCTAACACAGCATCCGCCGAAGAGCCACAGATTGCCGCTACTGTCGCTCCAGCCAGCGGAACCCTCACGGCCTCCGGGTACGTTGCTGGCGGAGGCGACGCCTAGCGTCCCATAAACCGATTTAGCATTTGCCGTGCTGGACCCGCCCACCCATGTCCATGTTTGCGTTGCGGGCTTGAATTCCCATAGGTCGTTGAGGATGCCATTGGTTCCGATCGAATCGTATCCGCCGCCGCCAAAGAGCCAGAGATTGCCGCTGGTGTCTGTCCAAGTAATGGCGCTGTACCGTGCGCCCGGTACGTTGCTGACGGAAGCCATGCCTTGTGTGCCATACACACCGCTCGCGCCCGTCGGGGGGTGGGGCACCGAACTTGCTCCGCTCACCCAAGTCCATTCTTTGCTCGCGGGATTAAATTCCCAGAGATCGTTGAGGTAGCATTCTGCCCCAGTCGAATCAATGCCCATTCCGCCGAAGAGCCAGAGGTTGCTTTTGCTGTCGATCCAATTGACGGCAGAACCTCTTCCGCCCGGAACATTGCTAGCGGAGGCTACTCCTTTCGTGCCATAGACGCCTGATGCATTTACTGTGTCATTTCCGCTCACCCAAGTCCAAGTCTTGGCGGAGGAGTTGAATTCCCAGAGATCGTTGAGCGAGCCGCTGTAGCCCGATCCGCCAAAAAGCCACAGATTTCCGCTACTGTCGATCCAACTGACGGAACCGTACCGGGCAGTGGGCATGTTGCTAGTGGAGGCGACACCCTCTGTGCCGTAAGTTCCCCATACATAAATCCCATTCTGCGGGTCGCTTCCGGTCACCCAGGTCCAGGACTTCGCGGAGGAGTTGAATTTCCAGAGATCGTTGAGCATACCGCTCGGCATCGAGTATGAATAATCAAACCCCTTTCCTCCAAAGAGCCAAAGATTGCCGCTGCTATCAGTCCAACTTAAAGCCTCTTCCCGCGCACTGGGAACATTGCTGGCGGAGGCAACGCCCAAAGTGCCGTAATCGCCCGCTGCACCTGCGGTGCTACTCCCGCTCATCCACGCCCATTCATCGTTAGTCGTAGGGCTTCCAACCACAATCGATGTGGTGCCTGATTTTGAGTTGTCCTCTGTTGACGTTGCGGTGATGGTGGCCGTCCCTGCAACTGTCGGCGTGAACACTCCAGAAGACGTAATCGTGCCATCCGTTGAACCCCAAGTAACTGCCGGATTATACGGCCCGGTTCCTTGTACGGTTGCCGTGCAGTTGGATGTTTGCGTGGTGAGGATGGACGCCGGAGAACAGGCCACTGAAACCGAAGTGATCGTGGACGGCGCGGTCACGGTCACCGTTGCATTGCCGGATTTGGTCGCATCCTGCGTAGATGTTGCGGTGATGGTTGCCGTCCCCGTTCCTGCCGGAGTAAGGACCCCAGCACTGCTGACCGTGCCTATGCTCGTGGGGCTGACGGACCATGTGACCGATGAACTGTAATTTCCAGTCCCGCTCACTGTCGGCGCACACGTTGACGTTTGATTCGTAAAGATCGACCCCGGAGAACAGGCCACCGCAACAGACGTGATCGAGGGAGTGCTGCCTCCGCCGCTGCTACCGCCCGAACCTCCGCCACAACCGGACGGAAGCAGGGCAATCGAAACAAGCAACGTGAAAGCAATGTTTCTGTGCAACCGCATATTGGCCACCTTTCGAGCCCCAGAGAGTGTACGCACTAAATATAGCGCAAAGGCTAACCCGATGATGAACGCATGGCAAAGGACATCTGTGCGGCGGCGGGCGAGCGGATCAGGAAGTTGCGCCGCGCCCGGAATTGGCGGCAGATTGACCTTGCCGAGCAGTCCGGCGTCCACGAGGTGCATATTTCGGACTTGGAGCGTGGCGCACGAGAGCCGGGGCTGCGCACCCTCAGCAAAATCGCCTCTGCCCTCGAAACAACGCTCTCGGAACTGCTGAAGGGATTGTAACGCCGTCCGGCTCCCGAGTGAGCCTCAAGGGGCTGAAAACGGCTTTGCCGGACATTGTTCCAGCATAATCCTGCGTCTTTGTGGCAAACTTCTCAAAAGCGCGAGCCTCACAAAGGGATTGCTGCGAATATGCAACACCCCAGTATCGGACAACTGAAACCACTCCCACAGGTCCGGGGACCGCCCCCGAATCGGCCTTGGAACGAGTTTGCCTTCCCACTTGGAGGTTCTGGCGAACCGAGATGCTCATTCCGGCCTCGCCGCCGTTATGCAAGACTGACCTACCCCCATCGCTGGCTAAATTGCGCCTTGTTTTGGAGTGACTGTGAGAGCCGCTTTGCCGCTTCCAAAGTTCCCACTGCCTCCGGGCGGATGCCACAGAGAACCGTGTACATATTGCTGCAATCGGCGGTGACAAGATGCGTGGAAGCCCCACAATACCCCGATGCGCCCGTAGACGGGCAGGAAGCGGATGCGGCCGCCGGCTGCATCGCGATCTTCTGAATTACTATGCCACTGTGGTCCGCGTCGGGATCTTCAGCTTATAGGCAAAGGCAAAATAGGCCACCATCACGCGAAATGCCTTGGACCGATTCACCCCGCCGAGAATCTCTCCGCCAACTCTTTCCAGCTCATCGGCGATCTCAAACGTTAAAGGAAATACGAAAGCGGTGTCGATACTCTGAAATGGAATGTTCTGCCACTGGTTGTTGTAGAACGCAACAAGCTGCGCTTGAGCGGCCTTGCTCTTGAAACTCATGATGATGTGTTCGGCCAGGGCGTTCTTTCGCCGGATTTTCAGTACGGCAAACAGTTGGCTGAAATGGCTCTTGGTGAATTTTGAATCGACAGTGAGCCGGAGTTGAGTGCGTTGCTCTGCGGGAGAAACGATTCTACGCTTCGGTCGGGCTGTGGCTTTCTTCGCAGCGGGCATGTGGTTTCCTCGTCGATACGTATCTTACAGCATTAGTATATGAGCGTGGAAGACTACACTGCAAACGATTGTTGCAAAAAGAGTTCACATGAATGATGCGCCGGGGGAGTAGTGGGTTCATTGCATGGAAGTGAGGGAAGCCGAATGAACCGCAAAAAGTCTAACCGTGGGAGAAGCAGGGAGAAAAAAAGGCCGGCAAGAGATTTACGGCGGCCGTCACAGGCTACGGCAAGGCATATATGCGGTCACGAGTCATTCCAGCCTGGGGCAGACTGCTGACCTGGTGCTGATCCACGTCGATACCGAGAAGGGGGCCAAAGACCTGCTCAACAACCGCATGGCCTACGTTGCCGTCTCGCGCGGCGCATACGACGCGCAAATCTTCACCAACGACCGCGAGAAGCTGGGAGCCGCGCTGGGGCTGAGGTCTCGCACAGCAGCTCCCATGCGCCGGAGATGAAGCCAGAACAGAAACAGGAGCAGGCCGTCACGCCGCAGCGGGAGATCGCGCCGAAGCAGGAGCAGAGCTTGGATATTGGCTTGGGCCACTAGTCGTAACTGCAAAACGGGAGTTAGCTAATCTGTGAGAAGAGGCAATCCATTTGGCCACGCCTGCATCTGGCTTCTAGAGTAGACATGAGGTGAACGATGTCCAAACGCGAAGCAGAGGCACTCACTGCACTATGCAGACTACTGATTGACGAATGCGTTGAAGCCAACCACAAACTCTTGGCCTTGGAAACATCGTTGAAGACTCACCCTGATATTGAGGCTCTATATCGGAAGGAACTGGCTGCTACCAAACAGTCGGAGCCTAGCGCAACGCTTCATCTAGGGCTTAAGAGGCTGGATGATGCTCTGGCGGGTCGCCCATAACGGACTCGCCCTTCCCTCAAAAGCAAAAGGCCAGCACTCCTTGACGAGTCACTTTTCTACCCTAATTGCGGATACCCCATCGGCCTTGGAATCGTTGCGTAACGTTTCTCCACAATTTCCGCAGTGATTCGGCGGGTCTGGGGACCACTCATCCCACAGCTCAGTTATTGGCTTATTGCACACAGGGCAGGAATTAATCACTCCAGCACCGCACTGAGGACAGAAACTGGGAATCTTCTGTTCTTCAAGGAGTCCGAACTTTCCCTTAGTACATGCACGATTGGTACAGATAGCACGATAGCCGTCAATTGACATTTGTCCCTCGTTAGACTGCGCGTTTATGCGACAATCGACGTGTAAATTGTCGCGGTGAACAGATTGGTATGATCGGACGAAAGCCCGTTTACCCCATGTACGACCCAGCCCTGAGTTTATGAGGCTGTGAGCTAAAGAGTGGTGCCCTCACTTACTAGGGAGCGGGCACCTTCTCTCTGTAGATTCTACTACCGAAACAATGAATCGAGTTACTAAGTCAATCTAAATAATTATAGGTGCAAGCATTGGCAAGCATCAAAATGAAAGATGCAAGCATTAGCAAGCATCAAAGTGAAAGATGCAAGCATTAGGGTGACTCTATCCGGCTGCCTCTTCACGCGCAGCCCGGTCGCGCTCCTGTTCATCTGATTTTCCTTTCTGGTAGGAGAAGTGCTTTAGTGAAGTGGTGCTTGCGCTGCACCACCGCGTGTCCTACGGACGATTGGCTAGGGCTGAAAGCGCCAGAGGTCGTTAAGTTCTCCATTCGCTCCGGTCGAATCGAAGCCGTAGCCCCCGAAGAGCCATAGGTTGCCACTATTATCTCTCCAACTAACGGAATCGACTCGCGCTCCGGGGGCATTGCTGGAAGATGCAACTCCGATGGCACCATATACGCCGCTTGCATTCGATGTGTTACTGCCGCCTATCCATGTCCATTCCTTAGCTGTGGGGCTGAACTCCCAGAGGTCGTTGAGGACTCCATTCGTCCCTGACGAGAAATTGCCGTCGCCTCCGAAGAGCCAGAGATTGCCGCTACTATCAGTCCAACTGTCTGCGCTCTCCCGACATCCAGGTGTGTTGCCTGTAGCAGCAACGCCCTGCGTACCGTAAACGCCGCTTGCATTCTCAAGATTGCTGCCGGTAACCCAGGTCCAGGTCTTCGCCGTCGGACTAAACTTCCAGAAGTCGTTGAGGCAACCAACCGCCGCTCCCACTCCGTGCGTGACTGAATCGAGGCCGCTGCCTCCGAACAGCCAGAAGTTATCGCTGCTGTCAATCCAGGAGACGGGGTACTGCCGACTTCCGGGGGAATTGCTGGTGGAGGCGACACCCTGCGTACCGTAAGTGCCGTTCTCAGACGGGAAGTTGACGCCGCTTACCCAGGTCCAGGTCTTTGTTATGGGATTGAACTCCCAGAGGTCGTTGTACCCACTGCCACCGAAGAGCCAAAATATGCCGTTGCTGTCAGTCGAAGCCGTGGCACCGTACCGCGCGGGTGGGACATTGTTCGCAGAGGCGACGCCCTGTGTTCCGTAGACGCCGCTTGCATTCGCTGTGTTGCTGCCGCCCATCCATGTCCATTCCTTAGTTGTGGGGCTGAACTCCCAGAGGTCGTTGAGGGAGCCGCCTGTCCCGGTCGAATCGAAGCCGTAGCCCCCGAAGAGCCATAGGTTGCCGCTATTATCTGTCCAACTGACGGAATCGACTCGTGCTCCAGGTAGGTTGTTCACTGAGGCGACGCCCTGTGTACCGTAGATGCCCGCTGTGCCGGAGGAGGCGTTTGTATTAGCGGTGTCGCTACCACTCACCCACGTCCATTCTTTGGCTGTGGGGCTGTACTCCCAGAGGTCGTTGAGGGAGCCATTCGTTCCTGTCGAATCGTTGCCCCCGCCTCCGAAGAGCCATAGATTCCCGCTGGTGTCGATCCAGCCAGCCGAATCGTTTCGTGCTCCAGGAAAATTGCTGGAAGAGGCAACACCCAAAGTTCCATAGACGCCTTTCGCGCCCGCAGTGTTGCTCCCGCTCATCCAAGTCCATTCATTTGTGGTTGGGCTTCCAACCACTATCGATGCGGTGCCGGATTTTGTGATGTCCCCTGTTGACGTTGCGGTGATTGTCACCGTTCCTGCAACTGTCGGCGTGAACACTCCAGAAGCAGTGATTGTGCCATCCGATGCGGCCCAGGTAACCGCCGAACTATACGACCCGGTCCCCTGCACAGTTGCCGTGCAGTCGGATGTCTGCGTGGTCAGAACGGAAGCCGGAGAACAGTCCACTGAAACCGAAGTGATTGTGAACGGCGCGGTCACGGTCACCGTTGCATTGCCGGATTTGGTCGCATCCTGCGTAGATGTTGCGGTGATGGTCGCAGTCCCAGTGCTGGAAGCCGTAAATACGCCAGCACTGCTGACCGTTCCCATGCTCGTGGGGCTGACGGACCATGTGACCGATGAACTGTAATTTCCGGTCCCGCTCACGGTGGGCGTGCAGGTTGACGTTTGATTTGTATTGATCGAACCTGGCGAACAGGCCACCGTAACAGAAGTGATTGCGAGCGTACTGCCCCCGCCGCTGCTACCGCCCGAACCCCCGCCACAACCGGACGCTAGCAGGGCAATCGGTATAACCAGCGCGACGGCAATCTTTCTGTGCAACGGCATCTTGGCCACCTTTCTAGCCTCAAAGAGTGTATGCACTAAATATAGCGCAAAGGCTAAACCGATGATGAACGCATGGCAAAGGACATCTGTGCGGCGACCGGCGAGCGAATCAGGAAGTTGCGCCGCGCCCGGAATTGGCGGCAGATTGACCTTGCCGAGCAGTCCGGCGTCCACGAGGTGCATATTTCGGACTTGGAGCGTGGCGCACGAGAACCGGGGCTGCGCACCCTCAGCAAAATCGCCTCTGCTCTGGAGACAACGCTCTCGGAACTGCTGAAGGGATTGTAACGCCGTCCGGCCCACGTAAGCCGCCAAGGGGCTGAAAACGTCTTTGCCGGACCTTTTTCCGGCATAATCCTGCGTCTTTATGGCAAACTCCGAAAAGCGCGTCATCACAAACGCGATGCTTGCATCCACGCTTGCTAACGATGCTCGTGGGCCAAAGAGAATCAGCGGGGGCCGGCAGAAGGCGCACAGCGCCGCTTCTTGGATGTGAATATCCTGGGGAGAGCGCCTAGTCCATAAAGCGACTACGGTTGATCATTCGGTTCATTAGGGGTTGGCGGTTTAGTCTTGGATTTCTTGGATGAGGCAAGAGCGGCGGCAGTGAACGCCCGGACTTTCTTTTTCCATTCCTCAATGATTTCTGGCTTTCTCCTGCTCTTCTCTCCGAATGGCGATTGATTGCTCTCGATCCAGAGTTTATCGATCAATTTGTCAATATCTTTCGGTAGAGGTTCCGGCTTCTGTCCAGGGACAATGAGCCGCCAGTTCCACGCATATCCGAGAGCTTGGAGAACTTCAGTAGCTACCTTGGCGTTGAAAACGTCGTAGAGCACAGATGCCAAAGAGTCCTCCTGATCGTACTGCGCCCAAAGCATCTGATTTCTAGCTGTCTCGATTCCGGCTCCGACCACAGCAAATCCTTGCCAATCATAAAGGTCAACTTGACAAGGAGTAGAGACAACAAACAGATGCGGGGTATCGCCTTCAAATCCACAAAAGATAATTGAGCAATATTGCTTATGTTCGGACATTTTCTCGGTGACCTTCAGAATGAGTTCACTATCGAGCGGCTGGATGTTGGTGGGCCTCGCCCAAAAGTCATCTTTGGTCAGGAGAATCGGTGTGAGGAACTGTTCCTCGAGCTCCTTCCACCAGAAGTGATTAAATGCCTCCCTTGCTGCTGTTTCGATTTCTTGGAATGTCACGATAGGTTTGTTCGACAGCGCCTGCGCGATACGATCCAAAATCCGCTTCGGAAGGGTCAGGTTCTCACAGGAGAATAGGGCACACCAGTTTCCTGGAAGATCAATTATTTTAGCAACGCCGCTGTCTGATTCGGAGTTGGCAGCGTACCCGGCGTATGTGACTGCGCGGTCAGCAATACACACAATAGCTTTAGAATCGGCGGCGATAGCGGCAATGCAAACGGTCATACTCGATACCCTTTGCCGCAGATCTCTTGGAGGGTTGGTTTGCGGCTTAGGGAAAATCATACTCGTCTCCCCCGTTTCCGGTCTCGTGTGGTACATTTCCTCCATCATGCTGAAATCAAGCTGCGTCAACCGAATGTGCTGGAAGTCGTCGATCTGTACCAGGCGGCGAAGGAGATGTTCGCCGGGTTGAAGAACGCCGCGGAGTCCGCGCCGGGGCCGGGAAAGGTGATTCTGCATCTGGTAAAGAAGGGCGAATATGCGGTGATCCTGGAGCCGGAGGGGATGAACGTGGCGGCAGATCGCGGCTGGATAAAACGGGTGGAAGAGTTAGTAGGCGAAGGAACGGTGCGGGCGCTGGGAATAAGGGCGATGTTTGGAGGCTGAAATCCCATATCTTGGAAGCGGAATATGGGGGCCGGGCGCTCAAAGCCTGATAATGAGATTCTTTCCGAGTTCCGACAAACCGTACCTTGCCGCCCTAATTGCCTCTTGAGCTTTTCACTCGCAGGTGTGTTGAGGCAAATCTAACGCCGAAGTATGATAACCATATGTGGAGCGAACCACGTCCGCCTTGGTTGATTCGCCAAGAAAATGGATCTGTCGCTGAAGCACGGACCCGTGCTCTTCTCATGGACCGATTTTGGGTGCTTGAGAGGTCAGCTGACGTTGAGGGGGCAGATCTGATCATTCAGCGTCGGCTGACAAACCGATCGCTTCTTGATCGAACCCCGCCCCGGCTCGGCTTCATTCAAACGAAGTTTTACACCGACTCGTCAACAACGCAATATGTGCATTGTGAGTATGTGAGGGATAATCAAGGGACACCACGGACGGAGTTTTTTGTCTTATGCCATACGGGAACAGAAGACGGGACTCAGGCCTATCTCCTCACGGCCGAAGATATTTCTGGACGCTTTGAGTTGACCCCAGCAGAACATTCGAAACCCAACCGCTTTGCCTTGCCCGGCAAAGACGTACTTACCCAGCGATTTCAGATACTGGATCGCGGAAGTGCTCTCGACAGAATTGAGCGAGCACTCCGCGATGCCGATTTTGATAAGAATCGAGCATTTGCCGCCTGGGCGCTCCCTAGCATCAATAACGATCCGCCTCCGATCCTACCAGTTTATGAGGAGCGAATTGACAATCGCTGGGGTGATATTCCAAAGGAGTTCAACCGCTTCAGAGAGTCCGCCCAATGGGCATCCTGGGAGTTGAGGGATGTTTACGAAAAGCTTTGCGAGATCCAAGAGTCGCGCGACCCAGAACAGGCCCTTGCAATAGCCCTGAAAATCAAACGTCAATGGGGCAACTCAGTTCGCATTCCGGACGAGATCTTTGACGATATGTTTCTCCTGATCGTCGAACACCACAAAAGACGATATGAACAGCTAAGTAATGAGGGTTTGCTCGGCGCTCATGCGGCAATGCGCCGGTCCATCATCGAAAGAATGATTAGGGATGTGGCGCCGAAAATGCCACTCCCGTACGACGAGGTTTACGTGCTGACGACACAGTTCAATCCGTCGACCCTAGGAGATACTAGCCATACGAGTCAGTTTGCCAGAGCCGAATTGCTCTGGCGAGAGCCATTAGAAGGCTATTTAGCTGGAACGACGAAAAACATGCCCGATAAGAGCGGAATTCTGGAGGTGGCTCCAGGAAAAATATGCGCCTATATCGCTCCAGGTCGGTATAACTACCAGTATCTTGTCAAAGCAGGGCCGCGCGGTAGCTCTAACTGGGAAGACTGGGGAGAATGGGCCGACACGCCCGGCAGTTGGGAGGATCGGATCAAGGATGTCGTCGAGACAATGGCCCTAAACGTGTTGGAGCAAGTTTTGAAGGATCGGTTCGGCGAGTGATTTGTGTATGCAGGCAGCCACTTCTGACAGTAGAAACGTCTCCTGAAAGTCCGGTTGATAGTTCTGACGCGTGGAAAGCTCGGCCAAGGCCGTGAAGATGAGCTGCGCCTCTCCGATCTTCTCGCCGGGGTATCCTATGGTTAGTCCGCCAGCGGCAAGGAATCCATGCTCGATACCGGGAGCGCCGAAATCTTGCTGGGCATTCGGAGTTGCTATGAGGAAACGCCAGGATTCCAATCCGCTTTATGACGGCATCCGCAGCCTGGTATTGTCGGCTCGCCAGAGCGCCGCACGGGGCGTCGACTTGTTGCAGGTTTACACAAACTATGAGATTGGCCGGCGCATCGTCGAGCAGGAACAACAAGGTGCGGATCGTGCACAGTACGGCAAGGAGCTTCTGAATGAGTTGGCTGCCCGGCTGACCGGCGATTTCGGCAGCGGCTTTTCGGTTAGTAATCTCAGGTATATGCGCCAGTTCTACTTGGCTTATCCCGGACGCATTGCGCCAATTCGCCAGACGGTGTCTGGCGAATTCCCGGCCTTCCCAATTGCCCAGACACTGTCTGCCCCAATTCACCAGACACTGTCTGGTGAATTGCAAACTTCGGCAGAGACGAAATATAAACCATTTGTTTTGAGTTGGTCGCACTACGTCTTCCTGATCGGACTCAAGCCGGAAGAGCGCGACTTCTACGAGATTGAGGTTGCCCAACAGGGTTGGACACTGCGCGAACTCCGGCGCCAATTCGATGCCGGTCTGTATGAGCGCCTGGCCCTCAGCCGCGACAAGCAGGCAATACGTGACCTGGCGCGGCAGGGTCAGCACGTCGCCAAGCCGCAAGACCTGCTCAAAGATCCCTACGTGCTGGAGTTTCTCGGGCTGGAGGAAAAGGCCCGCTACTCCGAGTCCGATCTGGAATTGGCCATCGTTACCCACATTGAAAACTTCCTGCTTGAACTGGGGAAGGGATTCCTCTTTGAATCAAGGCAAAAGCGGTTCACCTTCGACGAAGAGCATTTCTTCGTCGATCTCGTGTTTTATAACCGGCTGCTGCGGGCCTACGTACTCATCGACCTCAAGATTGGCAAGCTCTCGCATCAGGACCTCGGCCAGATGCAGATGTATGTCAACTACTTTGACCGCCAGGTCAGAACGGAGGCGGAGAACCACACCATCGGCATCGTGCTCTGCAAGAAGAAGAACTCCGCCCTGGTCGAGATTACCCTTCCCAAAGACGCCAACATTCACGCTCGCGAATACCAGCTTTACCTGCCAAGCAAAGAAGAACTGCAACAAAAACTTGTTGAATGGACAAGAGAGCAGGGCGGAGAGGAAGAATAAAGTCTGGAAGAATCGTTCTCGCGCTGCCTGTTGTTCCATCCCGCCGCCGTTTCAAAGGTAAGCGCAAGGGGGACAAATTGCCCCCCCTTTTGAAGGCCTCAGCCAGAGAGGGATCGCGGACGGTTTTCTCTGGCGCCGAGCGACGGTTAAAGGGGACACTGGCCGGTGATGCGCCCTATCATTCTTATTTGCGGGTCGGAAGAATCGGCGCTCTGTTTGCACGAGGCCGCAGCCTAGAGCGACGGACCCTTATAGACGAAACTGGACGCAAGCTGCTGAATGGGGGTAGATATGGGGGTACATGCATAAAAACAATCCGTAATGCGCTCATTTATCAATAGTTGCAGCTTGATACGAATCCAGTCGTGCCCATAAATCTTATAGAATCAGCTATTTGCAGGTCTGATCTCATATTTACCATCCCAATCAGAGTGCTCAAGGGCGCTGAGGTTTTCTCTGCCTGAAGGCGCGTTGTTATCCCTTGACGCCAGCCACGCTACGCCTGTGCATCCGCATGCTTTTTTCGCAAATATTCTCTCCCCTCCCTCTTGACAAGGCCGATGCCGTTATAGATGCTAATGGCACTCAGCGTATCAGTGTCGATTTGGCCGGATGCCGCGCACAAGGAGATGGCTCGGAGCTGGCGAAAGTGGACGTGAATGGCGGGGCCATTGCGCTGGGCCATCCGGTCGGAGCTTCGGTGCGCCGGGTTCTGGTGACCTTACTCCACGAGATACATTCGTACACAAGGAGTCATTTTATGTCAGAAAGTAGCGGTATTGGCAATACGGGCAACAGCGGGCGGGCGACGGACACGCTCAAAGGCAGAGTTGCCCTGGTGACGGGCGGATCGCGCGGCATCGGAAAGGCTATCTCGCTGGAACTTGCGCGCCATGGGGCAGCGGTGGCCGTCAACTTTGTGAGCAATGTGGCGGCGGCGGAGGCGGTTGCGGCCGAGATTCGCGCCATGGGCGGCGAGTGCCTGCTAGTGCAGGGCGACGTGTCTAAAAAAGAGGCCGCGCGCAGTGTCGCCGGCAAAATCCTGGAGGCATGGAAGAAGATCGACATCCTAGTCAACAACGCCGGGATTACGCGCGATCGCACCATGAAAAAGATGACTGATGAGGACTGGGAAGCGGTCATCTCGGTCAATCTGAATGGGACCTATTACTGCACCAGCGCCGTAATGCCGTCCATGATCGAGCAAAAATACGGGCGCATCATCAACATTGCCTCTATCGTCGGCCAGGCGGGATCGTTCGGCCAATCCAATTATGCCGCCAGCAAAGGCGGCATCATCGCGTTCACCAAATGCCTGGCGCTGGAGTTGGCGAAGGAGAACATCACCGCCAATGTGATTGCCCCAGGGTATACCGCTACGGAAATGGTCGAAGCGATGCCGGCAGAGGTTCTGGAAAAGATTTGCGCCAAGATACCGCTGCGCCGGCTGGCAAAGCCAGAAGAGATCGCCAAGGCGGTTCTCTTCCTGGCCCGGGATGCGGATTACATCACCGGAGCGGAGTTGAACGTAAACGGCGGGCTGTTGATGTCCTAGGGCCTGCCTGGATTTCGCCGCGGATTGTGGAGCCGGCCTACGGCCAAGCGCTGGCTGGCTCCGCTTCCCGCCAGGAATCCGATCTGCCCTTTGCCCGGATAAGAGCGGTTCCACAATTCACGTGCTCTTTCTTGCATCGTGCAGGGTGGCATTTACTTCCACCCCAACGACGAAGACCAGTCGCCGGGGACCCCGGCTGAGAAAAATGCCACTTGAGGGCAGTGGTTTCGGGGTACATCAATTGTGGAACCGCTATAGCCCGGGCTATTTCGTCTGCTGCCCCTCAAGCTCAAGCAGGTGCTTGCCGGCCTCCTCGGCATTCTCGTAAATGTGAGGAGCGACATTGCGCTCGGCCAGGGCGTCCCCGAGTTTCATGCGCGCGAAGCCGCTGGTCGTGTAGCGTGTGACGCCCGAGTAGCAATCCTCCATCAGCTTCTTCACCATGTCGGTATAGGGCCCCAGCAGCTCGGGAGTGATCGAGAAGTTGTCGTAATTGACGATGGTGTATACCTTTCCCGGCGCCTGAACCAAAATTTCGCGCACCGCCTGGTCGATGTGGCCGATCTGCTCCAGGCTGCGCACCGCGTAGCCTTCGAAGTTGACGAAGAACAGATTCTGTTTGCGCTCGTAGGTGAGCCGGCTCTCCAGGGGCAGATCCAATATATCGCTGCGCAAACCCATGGGCTTGGGCAGGAACAAGCGCGCGTCCATGAGCCTGGGCTGGTTCACGATGGGCTTAAAATCCATGTGCGCCAGGATGTCCTTTTCGATATCGATTCCCGGGGCCACCTCAATCAGCTCCAGGCCATCCGGCGTGAGGCGGAAGACGCAGCGTTCGGTGACATAAAGCACCGGCTGTCCGCGCAGGCTGGCGTATTTGCCGCTGAAGGTTCGATGTTCCACTTCATGCACGAACTTTTTCGTGCGGCCTTCCTTGAGGATTTGCACTTTGCCGTCCGCGAAGCCCAGTTCCAGACTGCCCGCCGTGAAGGTGCCGCAAAAGACCAGGCTCTTGGCGTTCTGGCTGATATTGATGAATCCCCCCATGCCCGCCAGTCTTGGACCGAACTTGCTCACGTTGAGGTTGCCCTCGCGGTCCGCCTCGGCCAGGCCGAGGATGGCCAGGTCAAGCCCTCCGCCGTCGTAAAAATCGAATTGATAGGGCTGATCGATGATGGCATGCGCATTGACCGCGGCGCCGAAGTCCAGCCCTCCGGCCGGAACTCCGCCGACCACTCCGGGCTCGGCGGTGAGGGTGATGAGATCGGTGACCTTCTCCTCATTGGCCACATTAGCCACGCCTTCGGGCATGCCGATTCCCAGGTTCACCACGCTGTTGGTCTTCAGCTCGAAGGCCGACCGGCGGGCGATTACCTTGCGCGCCGATAATTCCATCGGGGCGATAGCCGCCATCCGTGTGTGGACCTCCCCGCTGAAACCGGGGTTGTACACGGTAGCGAAGGTCTGCCAATGATAATCCGGCTTTTCCGCAACTACCACGCAATCGACGAGAATTCCCGGTATTTTCACCTGGCGCGGATTGAGCGTGCCGCTCTCGGCTATACGTTCCACCTGGACGATGACGATGCCGCCGGAGTTGTGCGCGGCCATGGCAATGGAGAGCATTTCGATGGTCAGCGCCTCGCGCTCCATGGTGACATTCCCCTCGGGATCCGCGGTGGTTCCGCGGATGATGCCGACGTTGATGGGGAAGGTCTTGTAAGACAGGTACTCCTGGCCGTCGATGGTCACTAAATCGATGAAGTCCTCGGTGGTGCGGGCGTTGATCTTGCCGCCGCCATAACGCGGATCGACGTAGGTCTGCAACCCGACCTTGCTGATGTGCCTGGGGCGATGGGCGGCGATATCGCGAAACATATGCGAGATCACTCCCTGGGGAAAGTTGTAAGCCTCGATTTGGCCGGCGACCGCCAGCGCGCCGAGTTTGGGCACCAGGCCCCAGTGTCCGCCAATCACGCGTTTCACCAGACCCACATGACCGAAGTGATTCAGTCCCCGTTCCTTTCCGTCACCCTGTCCGGCGGCATAAAAGAGCGTCAGGTTGCGAGGCCGTCCGTTCCCCGGACCGAGTTCCTCTTCGGAGGCCAGGAACTGTTGCTCGATGGCGACGGCTACCCCTTCGGGAAACGCGACGCCCACGAAGCCTCCGGTCGCAACCGTATCGCCATCGCGAATCAAGCGCACGGCATCGGCGGCGGAGACGAGTTTGTGCCGCTCCGGAGAATGAGACGCCAGCGTAGCGACAGGGTGGGTCTGGAGAGAAGTGGTTAAAGGATTGGCGGGCATATCAATTCTCCCTGCGAGTGATGAAGGCGCGCCTTGCGGCACGCCTTGTAGTACCTTGTCCTAGCGCGCCGTCCAGCCCAGATCAATGTCCAGCGCCGCGCCGGTGATACCTGCGGCTTCGTCTGTGCACAGGTACTTCACCAGCGAAGCAACTTCGCTGGGTTCCAGCAGCCGCTTGATGGCGGCCGGCGCAAGCATGATCTTCTGAACCACCTCATCCTCTGAGATGCCGTTGGTTTTGGCCTGATCCGCAATTTGCTTCTCGACCAGCGGAGTACGCACGTAGGCGGGACAGATGGCATTGCAGGTAATGCCGTTCTCGGCCTGCTCCAACGCCACGACTTTCGTCAACCCCAGCACCCCGTGCTTGGCCGAAATATAAGCCACCTTAAAGGGCGAGGCCACTCTGCCGTGGAGCGAGCTGATGTTGATGATCCGGCCCCACTTCTGCTTGATCATGTGGGGGAGGGAATACTTGCAGCAAAGGAACGCTCCGGTAAGCATGACGCCTATCAGGAGGTTCCAGCGCTCTTCGGGAAACTCCACAACCGGCGCCACGTATTGCAGGCCCGCGTTGTTGACCATGATGTCGAGACGTCCAAATTTTTCGACGGCGGCATCGACGAGGTGGCGTACGTCGTCGGGCGAGGAAACGTTTGTTTTAACAAAAAGGCTGGCAAACCCGGCCTCTTTGAGTTTCGCCTCGGCTCGTTCCCCGCCGGGAACGTCCATGTCGGCAATTACGCAGTTCACGCCCGCCTGAGCGAGCGACTCCACAACCGCCCATCCAATCCCGCTTGCACCACCGGTTACGACCGCAACTTTCCCCTTCATGATTTGCTCCTTGCGACACTAAGTCCGCTGCTTGGCTCTGTCTGAATTCCGGGTGCGTGTCTTTGCCACACACCCACCGCTCTGGATTCAATTGCGCTACAGGGCCTTGGCCCCATTATTCAGCCATTCACATTCACTTTCGCCAGGCCCCAGCCCATCTCCTTGCGCACAACATACGACGAAATCGGGACTGATTCGCTGAGTGCCATTAGCATCTATAACGGCGTCGCTTTTGTCAAGGGGAGGAGAGCGAATATCTGCGAAAGCGGGCGGCTGCGGGGCCGATGAGGGAGGGGCGGCGTTTCCGGAGAAACGAAAACCCGTCTGACGCAAACAGAGCGCCACATCTGTGACCATGTGATTTCGTACTTCCACTCTGGCAAAAAAATCTGCCGCGTCGGAGCGCAAAGAGGGAGCACCCAAATTGGTACAACACCAAGCGGCGAGAGAACTAGTTGAAGCGCACGGGCGCGCCGGTGCGCTGCTCGACCATCTCGCGCGTGACATCGTCGGCGAGCTCAACACACTTGAAGCCGGTGGGCGTGACGTCAAGGACGCAGAGATCGGTGACGATGCGATGGACGACGCCCTTGCCGGTGAGCGGCAGCTTGCACTCGGGCAGCAGTTTGAAGCTGCCGCCGGGTCCGTTGTGCTCCATGATGACGATCACGCGGTGCACGCCATTGACCAGGTCCATGGCACCGCCCATGCCCTTCACGCGCTTGCCCGGAATCATCCAGTTGGCCAGGTCGCCGTGCACGGAGACTTCCATGGCGCCGAGAATGGCGACATCGACGTGGCCGCCGCGGATCATGGCGAAGGAGTCGGCGCTGGAGAAGGTGGAGGCGCCGGGAGTGAAGGTTACGGTCTCCTTGCCGGCGTTGATGAGATCGGCATCGACTTCGGAGTCGAGCGGGAACGGGCCCATGCCGAGCAGTCCGTTTTCCGATTCCAGAGCGACGGTAACGCCCTCGGGGATGTAGTTGCCGACGAGGGTGGGAATGCCGATGCCGAGATTGACATAGTAGCCGTCCTTTAACTCACGGGCGGCGCGGGCGGCCATTTGCTGACGGGTCCAGGGCATGGATGCGTCTCCTAGCTTTTAGTTCCTGCTCAATCGGCGGTGATTGAGGCGGTAGTGGATTCAATGAACAATGATCAACCTTCGCGAACGGTTCTCCGCTCGATCCGTTTTTCCGGATGCGGATTGTGTACCAGGCGGTGGACGAAGATGCCGGGCGTGTGAATTTCGTCGGGGTCGAGCTCGCCGGGCTGAACGATAATCTCCGCTTCCGCGATAGTGACTTTGCCGCATGTGGCGGCGACGGGGTTGAAGTTGCGCGCGGTGCGCCGGTAGACGAGGTTGCCATACAGGTCGGCCTTCCAGGCCTTAACCAGCGCCAGGTCAGCTACGATGCCGCGCTCGAGGACGTACGTCACGCCATCGAAGTCCTTGAGCTCCTTGCCATCGGCGATCATGGTGCCCACGCCGGTGCGCGTGTAGAAGCCGGGAATGCCGGCGCCGCCGGCGCGCATGCGCTCGGCGAGCGTGCCCTGGGGGCTGAACTCGACTTCGAGCTCGCCGGTAAGGAACTGGCGCTCGAATTCCGCGTTTTCGCCCACGTAGCTGGAGATCATTTTTTTGATCTGCCGCGATTCGAGGAGCACGCCGAGGCCCCAGCCGTCGACGCCCGCGTTGTTGCTGGCCGCGGTCAGGTTGCGCACGCCGAGCTCGCGGAGCGCCTGGATGAGCGCTTCCGGAATGCCGCACAGGCCGAATCCGCCGACGGCCAGCAGCATGCCGTCGCGAACAACGCCCTCGAGCGCCGAGCGCGCATCGGGATAAAGCTTGTTGAGGCCGCGCTGAGAAGAAACAACAGTCGCCATACGATCACACCCGTTCTCTGCCCTGGATGCGCCCAACGGCTCACGATGCCAGGACAGTATTCTATGCAAAGAACCGCGATGCCACAAGATTCTCTCTACTTTTAAGCACTCCCGTTCGATGCAGGAAAACTATGGCAACAATATAGCGCGGCGAAGGAGCTGCTGTAAAGCCCTAATTGCGGAATTTACGATGCGATTCAGAAAAGAATCCCGCTAATTAAATTGTTGGCGCTGCAGCAGCAGCGCGACCTGATGATCCAGTGATCTGAATTACATCTATCAATCTCACATTGCGGGACCGTCTGAGATGAAACTTGGGGCTCAACCCAGGTTGGGCGCCGGCTTGGCGAGCATGACGCCCAGGGCGCAACTCGCCGTTCGCGCCAGTTCTCCGTCGGCGCGGCCGGTGAGAACGACCGGCACTTTAGCTCCCACCACAACTCCTGCCGCTACCGCTCCGGCCAGGTACTGAAGCTCCTTAAAGAGAATATTTCCGGCTTCCATATTAGGGACCATCAGAAGATCCGGGTCTCCCGCGACCGGCGATACGATCTTCTTGATCCGCGCGGCGTCGCTTGAAATGGCATTATCGAATGCCAGCGGGCCATCGACGATGGCGCCGGTAATCTGTCCGCGATCAACCATTTTGCACAGCGCGGCGGCATCTAGCGTCGATGGAATGGCCGGGTTGACTGACTCCACCGCCGACAGGATGGCCACCTTTGGGTTCTCGACTTCCAGCGTGAGCATCATGTCGATAGCATTTTGCAGAATGTCGATCTTGGTATCCAGGTCGGGCTGAAAGTTGATGGCCGCATCGGTTACGAAGAGAGTCTTGTGATAGGAAGGTACATCCAAAGCAAATACGTGGCTGGTGCGCCTCCCTGTGCGCAACCCTCCATCGCGCGACACGACAGCGCTCATGAGTTCGTCAGTCTGAAGAGAACCCTTCATGAGCATTTGGACCTCGCTCTTGCGAGCCATCTCTACGGCTCGCACAGCAGCCGTGCGGCTATCGTCGATATCAACGATCTGAATGGCCTCCAGGTCGAGTTGCATCGCTTCCGCAAGGCCGCGGATCACGGTTTCAGAACCCACCAGAACCGGGACGATCACACTGTCCTTGAATGCCTGCATAGCACCACCGAGAGATACCTCGTCGCAGGGCCAGACAACCGCAGTTTTCACAGCCGGTATGGAGTTCGCGCGCGCGATCAAACCGTGATAGTGACGATAAGGATTGTTGACAATGAGTTTGGGAACCGGGAGGGTGGACAAGCGGAGCTTTTCCAGAGGCGCGATGAGCTGGGCCTCACCCGAAAAGACGGATGCGCCGGCGCTGTTGCTTGCCTCGCAATCGAAGGTAATCCTTTTTGTGGAATCGTCCTTGGCCTTGACCACGACCTTGACGAAAATACGATCTCCGATACGGATGAATTTATGGAACGCGAGCGACACGTTCATCAGTGAGCATCCAGGCCCGGGTAGATTGGTGGCGAAAAGACCGGAGATGAGCGAGGCGCACCACATGTTTGGACCTGTCGGAAGCATGCTGCTCACGGCGCGATCGATGATTCCATCGGTGTCCAGAATGGAGTTGAATCCGGAAATCGAGGCCCAGGCCATCGCGTCTTCCATGGTTAAAACGTGCTCCGTCTTGGCGGTGTCGCCAACCGAAATCTCGTCGTATGTCTTGTTCTCAATAAACCCGAGATTCATACAAATTCCTTTCCCGCACAAATGCCGCCCATTATCCAGACCGCATGCTATTGTAGGACCGGCGAGCGCCATTCAAAGTGACTGCAATCACGCGTGCCAAAGATCGGCGTATACAGAGGAAAAGCCCCACTCAAGGAAGCTGGTTTTTATCCCTACAGATGAAGGAGGACTGAATGGGAGGCTTGATCCCAATCACCGGAAATTCCGTTTTGCCATTCGGCTGTGAACCAATATACCCCCGTTTGCCCCGCTCACGATCTAATTTTGCATTGGTTCCGAGGCCAAAGACCCAGTCGCGCGCCACGTGGCCTTTTCCGGAACCAAAAACCATTATTGATCCGATTTCGAAGCACTTTTCTTCGCTTCCGCCATACGAACATTCCATGAGGAAGCATGCGCGAACCAGGCCCGCTGTGAAAACCTAGAAGTAGTGAGGAGTTAGAACGACATGCCGCCTGAGAGTCCAACCATATTCGCAGCGTCGCAAGAGCTTCACGCATGGGAGGCGGGCGGAGCCGATTCCGCTGAAGCGCTTTCAGCGTGGGTGGGAGCGCGCCTCAAGGCGCATGAGGCGGCGTTGGCTGCTTTGCTGGCCGTCAAGGACGCGCGCACGCCGGAAAACTCGCTGCGCCTCTACGACGAGGCCATCGAGCAACTCGGCCTGGCCGGCGCTCAGGCCGGCATACTGAACTCAGTGGCAGCCGAAAAAACGGTGCGCGACCAGGCGCAGTTGGAAGCGCAACGTGTGGCGCAGGCGGCCAGCGCGCTCAGCCTGAACCGGGCCGTCTACGAAGCTTTGGCGGTCATCGATCTGGGCAATACGAGCGCGGCGACAAAGCACTACGTCGAGCGCACGCTGCTCAGCTACCGGCTGGCCGGCGTGGACAAGGACCAGGCCACGCGCGACCGCCTGCAAAGCCTGCACGACAAGGCAACGCAACTTTCGCTCACATTCAGCCGCAACATTCAGGAGGGCGCAAAGACCATCGAGGCCACGACGGCCGAATTGGACGGCCTGCCCGCCGACTACCTCGCGCGGCGCCCCGCGAACGCCGAAGGCCGCGTCTCGCTCACCACTGACCCGCCCGATATGCAGCCGGTGATGACCTTTGCCGCGAATGCCGCGCTGCGCGAGCGGATGTTTTTTGCCTACAACACCCGCGCCTACCCCACCAACAAAACGATTCTGGAGCAACTGCTGGCCACGCGCCAGGAGATTGCCGATGTGCTCGGCTTCCGCAGTTGGGCCGATCTGGCCACTGCCGACCAGATGATGGCCTCGGCAGCCAACGTGCGCGTGTTTCTGGCCAAACTCAACGAAGCCAGCCTGGAGGGCGCAAAGCGCGAGCACGAGCTGATTCTCGACTTCACACGCAAGCGCCAGCCGGAGTTAACGTCCATCGACATCGCCAGTCGGGGCTATTGGTACGAGCAGTTTCGCCGCTCCGCCTTCGACTTCGATTCGCAATCCGTGCGCCCTTACTTTCCTTACGCGCAGGTGGAGGCGGGCGTGCTGGAGACGGCGGCAAAGCTATTCCACGTTGAATTTCGCCGTGTCGAGGCGCCGGCATGGCACCCGGACGTTTCGGTCTTCGATGTTTTTGACGGCGGCCGGAATGTGGGCCGCTTCTATCTCGATATGCATCCCCGCGAGGGCAAAAACAAGTGGTTCTCCGCCTCGCCCGTGGTCACCGGGGTGCGCGGGCGCGCTCTGCCCGAGGCCGCGCTCATCTGCAACTTTCCCGATGGCAATGGCGCCGATCCGGGCCTTCTGCAATACTCCGATGTCGTCACTTTCTTCCACGAGTTCGGCCACCTGATGCACGCCATTCTGGGCGGGCAGACCGAGTGGGCGGGCATCAGCGGATTTGCCACCGAAGGTGATTTCATCGAGGTGCCCTCGCAGATGCTGGAAGAATTCTTCCGCGACGAAAAGCTGCTTCAGGCATTTGCCAAGCACTACCAAACCGGAGCTGTTCTACCCTCAAATCTCATCCAAAAGATGAAACAAGCGGGCTCGTTTGGACGCGCCGACTGGGTTCGTTCGCAGCTCTACTACACCACGCTCTCGCTCGACCTGCATGACCGCGAGCCGGCGGACCTTGATCTGGACAGCATCACCAGGCAGCTCTACCAGAGCCTGCTGCCCTGGACGTGGCTGGAAGGCAACCGCATGTACTCAAGCTTCGGCCACCTGACCGGCTACTCGTCGAACTACTATACCTATGCATTTGATAAGGTGATCGCGCTGGACTTCTTTGCCCAGTTTGACCCCGCTGATCTGCTGGGCTGCGAGGCCGTCAGCCGCTACCGCAAATCGGTGCTCGAGCAGGGCGGGTCGAAGCCCGGCCGCCAGATGGTGCGCGACTTTCTGGGCCGCGACGAGGAGTTTTCCGCGTTCACGAACTGGCTGAACGAGGAGTTTGAGGGCGGACTGTTAGCTTCCGGCAGTTGAAGGAAATATAGGAAGACTCCGTGCTATACTTGTATAGCATAACCCAAGGAGGTTCCGTCATGCTCGCAATTCGCTTGCCTGAAGAGATCGAAAAACGTCTCGATGCCCTGGCAAAGGAAACCGGCCGGACCAAGAGCTTCTACGCCCGCGAGGCGATTCTCGAGCATCTTGACGATCTTGAGGATATTTATCTTGCCGAACAGCGACTGGCGGATATCCACGCAGGCCGCGTGAAGACGATTCCTCTTGAGGAAGTGATGAAGGAATATGGCACGGTCGATTGATTTTGACCCCAGAGCCAAGCGTGAATTGAGCCACCTCGATCCGCAAGTCGCGCGCCGCATTGACCGTTTTCTTTTTGAGCGCATCGTTCCCCTTGAAAATCCTCGTAGCATTGGCGAGGCGTTGAAGGGCACTGAGCTCGGCGATCTCTGGAAGTACCGCGTCAGCGATTATAGAATCATCGCTAGCATCGAAGACAAACTGATTCGCATTCTGATTGTGCGCATCGGTCACCGGAGCCAGGTCTACCGTTAATCGGGCCTTGCTCATCCATCCACGCCCCATCCGCTATGATGGACCGCAATGGCGAGCACAAAGGATTTCAACGGCAGATGGGCGCTGGTGACCGGAGCCAGCGCGGGAATCGGAGCGGCGTTGGCGCGGAAGCTGGCAAAGCACGGAGCTAAGCTCGTGTTGACAGCGCGCCGGCGTGACCGGCTGGAAAAGCTGGCCGGCGAACTTGCGGCTAAAGGAACAGAGGTCCGCATCGTCACGGCGGACCTGAATGACCCCGCCGCGCCGCAACAGATCTACGACGCCACGGAAGGCGCGGGCCTCACCGTCGACATTCTCATCAACAACGCCGGCCTCGGCCAGTATGGCGCTTTTATTCAGAGCGAGATCGCCCAGGAGCTGAGCCAGGTGAGGGTCAACTGCGAGGCCATGGTGCGCCTGAGCAGGCTGATTGTTCCGCGCATGGTGGAGCGACGCCACGGCTGGGTGCTGATTCTGGCGTCGACCGCCAGCTTTCAGCCCATGCCGTACCTCACCACCTATGCGGCCACCAAGGCCTTCGCCCGCTTTTTTGCGCTGGGACTGGCCGAAGAGGTGGCGCAATTCGGCGTCAAGGTAACGGCGCTGTGTCCGGGGCGCACAGAGAGTGAATTTTTCGACGTGGCTCACGCCGGCGCCTTCAAGAGCAATCATATGCCGATGGCCGAGGACGTGGCGCGGCTCGCGATTAAAGCACTGGCGCACGGCCAGCGCACCTTCATCCCCTACTTTCGCGGACGATTCAGGGCCTTGCTCATCCGCTTCCTGCCGGTCGTGCTGATTACCCGCTATGTGGAGAAGGCTGCCCGCCCGGTGTGAATAGTTCGCTGGCATTGCCTCAGATTGTCTTTGAACCAATCTGAATACGCGTGTTACGCGGAGGCCGCCTGTTTTCTGCGCGCCCCGAGTTGGGCTGCGAACTCAACCACGGATTCATCGCATCCGCGCGCGGCGGCCAGTTGCATGCCGCAGGCTGTGCAGGGAAGCGTAACCACCGGTACTCCCGCCATGCTGAATGGCGTGGTGTAGCGCAGGAGCCGTACGCGCGTCTTACTGTGATCCGCGCCGGCGGCCAGACGCGCGACAGGAGCGGCAGGCATCAGCAGCAAACCATGCGCTACAAACAGCTTGTCCATGCGGGCAGTGAACTCCGCGCGGCGTTGGCGCAACGCGGAGATTTCCGCTGGAGTGATGCGCGCGCCCCAATCCAGCCGCTCGCGCAGGCCCGGTTCATATAGGTCAAAGCGGCCGGCGTGGATGCGCGCCGCCTCCCAGGCCTGAATAGGCGCATAAATCTCGAAGGACTCCTTCCACCACTTCGCATCGATTCTGATTGCACGCAGTCCGAGAAACTCTAATTCCGAAATCGTGGCGCGCATGCCGACGAGAATCTCCGGCTCGCAGTCGTGGAAGAAGCTTTCATCCGGAACGGCAAAACGCGTGAAAGTCTTGGTTGCAGTTGAATTTTCGGGCGCAAAGAAGCCGGCCAACAGCGGCGCATCTTCCAAATTGCGAAAGATCCATCCCATGGTGTCGAAGGATTGCGCCAGGTGCGCGCCGCCTCGCCAATCGCCTCTGCCCAGCGAGGCGCGATACCCGGCCAGTCCGCACAGCGCGGCGGGCGCGCGGATGGACCCGCCCGTGTCAGTGCCCAGCGCGGCCACGGCCGAGCCCTCCATCACGCTGGCCGCTGCACCCGAAGACGAACCGCCGGTCAACGCGCCTTCATTGCCCGGCTGAAGGCAATCGCCAAAATCAGGATTTTCGCCGGTGATGCCGTAAGCCAGCGGGTGCATGTGGGTCTTGCCGACGATGACCACACCGGTTGCGCGCAACCTTTCCACCAGCCAGGAATCGCACGCGGCGACTCCGGCGAGTTCGCGATACGAGCGCACGCCGCAACTGGTAGGCGCGCCGGCCAGATCAAAACAATCCTTCACCGAGATGGGCAGGCCCCAAAGCGCGCTGCGGCCATCGCCAAAGGCGCCTCCCTTACCGCGCGGCATCGCTTCCGCGCGCGCCGCTTCAGCCAACGTCCATGCCGGGTTCTGCCACAGGTAGGTATTGCGGCTTTGATTCCCGTTGGCGCGCTCGAGAGCCATTTCAGCCAGATCAACGGGCCGCACCCTTTCAGCGGCAAGAGCCTCGCGCAGCCCGCGAATCGTCCAGGAGGCATCGGTCATAGGGAGATTTTAGGGCAAGGGTGAGTAGCTTTGCGTCTTGCATGCCCCTTTTAGCGGTGACTTGACGGTGCTGGAGAAAATCACAGCGCAGATTCGGCTCAAAGTGTCGCAAGAACGGCCCGTATCCGGACGAAAAGCGAACATCTCTGTAATGTATTGATTTCATTGGCGTCCCCGACGAGATTTGAACCCGTGTTTTTGTCCACTTTGGCATGAGGATTGACGACCGGGTGCTGAACTTTGCCCTGACCTTTGGGTTATGAGCGCATTGAGATATCGTACTTTTCAATAACTTTGGAGGAATCGACGGCTACATTAAACCTCTGAAAATGACAGGAAACCACTTGCTATCTGACCCTGATCTGTCCTTGATTGGCCTTTTGTCAAGGGCGAAGGAAGAACCACTTTGACCCCGCCCCCTCGCGCCGCATACACGGCGCAACGTAACCTGGACATAACTAACGTGTTATTGCTCCGGCGAATATAGTAAAGGTACAAGCGAGAATAAACTTGCAATACCAAGATTTTATAGTATAAAATCGTCCGCTTAATCACACTCTCCCTATTTTCGGTTGTATGTTGATCAGTCGTTCACTATACAACCGACTTCCGGAATCGATTGACGGTTCCGAAAGTGGTCCGTGCGTTACAGAATTCATGCGCCTTGCGTTTGGCGTGTGCAGGAAAAAGAGAGATTTATGCTGCCGGGGTGTCAACCAGCCCGGCTCTGCGAGCAAATTGTGCTGGAGGTTATTCGAATGCTGAATCGTGGATGGAGTCTCATGAGGAAGTTTCAGAGTGTAGTGTTGCCGTCGCTGCTGGCGATGTTCAGCCTGTTTGCCGTGGCCGTTGCAACTGCGCAGACGACGCTATCGACTACGTCGCTGAGTTTTGGCAATGTAGCGGTTGGCTCCTCCAGCGCCATTCAATGGGTTAAGCTGACGAACAACCAGTCGACGGCGCTCACGATCACCTCGCTGGCTGCGTCGCCCG
>Ga0326727_10006786_pt1 | contig 30978 bp, 20 predicted proteins | sample MB2enrmetagenome_FD_207643 | JGI IMG/M metagenome (GOLD analysis project Ga0326727, IMG submission 207643) | Lab enriched peat soil microbial communities from McLean, Ithaca, NY, United States - MB29MY | ecosystem: Environmental > Terrestrial > Soil > Wetlands > Peat | place: USA: New York... | reverse complement strand
CCGTCCGGGGAGCCAATGCGATCCTCGCCCTGCGTTGCTGCCATCTCAATGGTCGCTTTGAGGATTTCTGGGAGGAGCGCCGGGAGGCTATTGCCACCTAATCCTAACTTCTATGTCGCACACCCGTGCGAGCGTGCGCGCACTCTGGGGCAGTCACGTGTGTGTTGCTGGTCGGGCGGAAGGTTTATAATGGAAAATCCAGTTTAAAGGATGTTCAGCGTGCAAATTCCTGACGGGTGGTTCAAAGACAAGAAAGCCGAACTCACCACTAGCGCGGCGGGTGATTGGGTACGGATTGACGTGGACACTAATTTTTGTGTGAAGGAGGGGAGGTTCTACGTTTGCCCAGACGACATCGGTCACGTGGATGAATTTCGTCGCATCTACGACCTCCTTCGAAAAAAGACATGAAAACCGCCATTCTAATCGGCCTCATGGCTGCCCTGGTGGGAGCACGGTCGGTGCCACCTCGAAACGGCATACCAGCGATAGCCAAGGCTGCGAACGGGGCCGTCGTGTCAATCATCATGTCGGACAAGGACGGTCGTCCTCTTGCTCAAGGCAGCGGCTTCCTCGTGAGCAGGGATGGCCGCATCCTGACCAATTACCATGTGATTCGACACGGCAGCTCCGCTGTCATCAAACTCCCTGACGGCGCTTTCTTTGTTATTGATGGAGTGCTTGCATTCGACAAAGCCCGCGACATTGCGGTCATCAAGGCCCACGGCGAGAACTTCCGCACCGTCACCCTTGGAGACTCCGGTCGAGTCCAGGTTGGAGATGAAGTCGTCGCGATTGGCGATCCACTCTCTCTCGAATCGACAGTTTCCAATGGCATAGTCAGCGCAATCCGAGCCATGGAGCAAGAGGGCGGCAAGTTTTTACAGATCACGGCACCAATCTCACCCGGTAGCAGCGGGGGGCCGTTATTCAATATGGCGGGAGAGGTCGTAGGCATAACGACTTCTGTTATCAAGGCTGGGGAAAACCTGAACTTTGCGATCCCCATTAACGACGCGAAGCGCCTGCTACTAGCTGGATTCTCGAAGGTCCAAGACTTGCCAAACGAAGCTGGGGAGGTCAAACGGCAAACGCATGACGGGGATACAACTCCTTCGGGAAACCTTAGTGCCCGTGATTACTACCAGCAACTTTATAATGCCGGTGGGTTCTTCCAATCCATCGAGGCAACCTCTGAGGGGAAACCTTCGGTCATCACGGCGCCGTCAGCCTGCTATGTTTGCTTCGATGATAATGCCAGTGCTGTTGAGTTTTTCACTTTTCTTGCATTTGGGTATGACGAAAGATATGCGAAGGCGTTTGCCAAATCAACAGAGATCATGGTGCAAGAGAACTGGAGACAAAGTCCCGGCAAGGTCAAGGAGTTCACCGAAGCGAGGAATACGTGCGAGGTAATCCAGAAACGAGCACCATACGTCAGCTTCATGGACGAGGATTTCCTGCGCGCCGTGCAGGACGAACTTCACATCAACTATCTTCGGCAGGGTGGACGAGTCCTTTGGAAGAACCTTTACAGCAGGGGGGTGAAATACGAGAGTCTTACCTACAATTGGAGCGAAGACTCATGGGTAGCGTCCTCGAAAGGAATTACGGAGAAGCTTTCGATTGAACCCACCACGCTGCGCTATACCGAGATTGATACGCTTGAGGGCCTTCTAATCCCGGTAGTTTCCCATGGTGCTTGCGAGAAAATTGCAGACAAGCGATGAAAGAGGAGGCGATGCCAGATTCGACGAGGGCAAATTCCCTAAGGGAGAACCTGTACGACGCTTTCAGGTGGCTGTTCAGGTTGGACAGGCGCGGACCGTGCGGTTCAGGTCTGCGCTCTTGAGGGCAGAAGCGGAAATGGAGATCGCAGACCCCGAGGGTCTGCGCTAGCCGCCTTTCAAGCCGGTTCGACTAGCACGGAAAGTCGCTGCTTTTTCGTTACTACATTCGCCCAAGGCTGCATTCCACACAGACCGCCACTGATATCGATTCGGGCGGGAGAGATGCCGAACGCGGGGTGTAGGACGCACGCCTGGGTCGCCGACATAAAAGGCAATGTCGGCGCCACCCGCGGGCTGAATTCAGAATCATGAATGAATTGCCTTCTTACTTGCGGACACTGCTGACTGCCTACTGCAGACTGCTTACTGCCTACGGCCGACTGCTTACTGCCTACCGCCACTCAGGGCGCCACATCTTCGATTTTCACCTTGTGGTTTTCGAGGAGAGTGCCCGTCGCATGCTCCACACCGGCGACGGCCTGCTGGTATCCGATTTCCCCCTGCACCAGACTCAACTCCGCCTGTGCCAATTGGGTCTGGGCGTCCAGCACGAAGAAAATCTGCGACGCCCCTAACTCATACTTCCTCTGTTCGGCCTCCAGGGTTTTCTGCGCCAAGTCGCGAGAGACCTTTGCCGCAGCCATCGAAAGCTTGGCTTGCTCGAGCTGGTGGACGGCGTTCTTGACCTCCTGCCACAAGGCTTGCGTTTCCTGGCGTTGACGATACAGATCCTGCCGCCTTGCGACCTTGGCCTCGCCCAGGTCCGCCTGAGCCGCGCGGTTGCGGATGGGCAGCCGCAATTGAAGGGTGAAACCGTAGCTCGGGAAGTCAAAGCTTCGCAATTGGCTGAGGGACTCGGGAAATCCCCCGGTGGCGATGACGGTGGGAGGAGTCGCGGTGATATCGTACTGGTTTCCCCCCAAGCCGTTCGACGTGTAAAAGGCGCTCAAGCTGAGGTCGGGCAAGAGATGGTTATGGGCCAGACGGATAGTGGTGTCATCGTTGGCGAGCTGCTGGCGGAGCGCCTCGAGTTCCGGCCGCCGCTCGAGCGCTTGCTGATAGGCCTGCTGGATGTCCAGGGTGAGGAGCTCCCCGCGGGGCTCGAGGGGCTCGGTGAGGTCGAGGTCGAGCGCCCGAATGTAAGGGTCGAGGTCGGCGCCAATGGCGCGGCGAAGCGCATCCTCAGCTTGTTTCAGGCTGTACTCTGCCTGGATGACCTGCACGCGCCGCGCGGCCACCTGCGACTCGGAGCGATATATGTCGAAGGGCGGAATCGCTCCCAGTCCCAGCGCGCGCTTGTCATGGTCGTAACTCGCCTGGGCTTGTTCGAGCGATTTTTTCAACACAACCAGGTTCTCGCGTGCCTGCACGACGGACGAGTACTGCTGGATCGTCTGAAGCAGCGCGTCATTCACCTGGGCGGTGAAGGTGGCGCGCGACATGTTCAGATTCCTTCGCGCTATGACGATCGGGGCGCGATTGGGAAACAGCCCGCGATTGCGCAGGAGCGGTTGCGTCACGGTGAGCGTGGCACTCGAGGTGATGGAAGGATTGAACGTCTCATAGATGCTGTTGGTCGCCAGCTTGCCACCGGAGAAGTTGAGGTCGTAATTCGTGCCGGTCTGAAATGTCTGGTTGTAATCGAAGACCGCCTGTTGGCTGAGCGCGCTGAGCGTGGGCGCGCCCTGGAGCTGGGTGTAGGCGGGGGTCGTCGCTCGGTTGGCGTTGAAGCTCGAGGTGGCCACGGGATCAAAAGCCTGGTAGGCGCGCCCGACCTCCAGCCGCGCGGTTTCTACCGGCAATTCGTTGAGCCGCACGTCCGTGTTGTTCAGGAGCGCCAGGCGGATGGCGTCCGCGAGAGTCAAGCGAAGCTTTCCCTCCGCCACGTGATCTTGCAGTTCGGCGGGGCCCTTCACCTGGGCCGGGATGGGCGCGCTATAAATCAGTTGGCGCACATAACCCGGGGTGGGAAAGGTCTGGCTCGCCGCAGAACGAACAATAAGGAACAATACCACCGTGAGTGCAGCGCGTTTCATATTGACCTCCTTTGCAGGGCGCACGCCATGCGCCCCCACTTGCAAAACGGGTGGCGCATACATTGCTTTTTATGTATGCGCCCGTATGTCGGGGCAGAGGACAAGTTGGGGCGCATACATAAAGGACAATGTATGCGCCACCCGCGCGCGTCATGTGCAATCGGCAATCGACAATCGTCAATCACTCGTATCGGATGGCTTCGGCGGGATCGAGCCGCGCCGCCTTGACGGCAGGATAAGTGCCGAAAATCAGCCCCACGGATACCGAAACCAGGAACGCCAGCAGGATGGAGGAGAGTGTCACGATCGTCGACCAGCCCGCCAGCAGCGCGATGACGCGGGACATCCCAAAGCCGAAGACAATCCCCGTCAGGCCGCCGGCAATCGAAATCAGCGTGGCCTCGATCAGAAACTGGCGAACGATGTCCACGCGGCGCGCCCCCACCGCCCGCCGCACCCCGATCTCGCGCGTCCGCTCCAGGATGCCGGCCAGCATGATGTTCATGATTCCGATGCCGCCCACCAGCAGTGAGATCGAGGCGATGGCCACCATGACCACCTCAAAAATCCGTTGAGTGCGCTTTTGCTCGGCGAGCAGTTCGGCCGGCGCCACCACGCTGAAGTCCCTCGCCCCGCCATGCGTGCTATTCAAAATGCCTCGCACCACATCGGCGGCGGAGAGGATGTCCACGCTGGGGAGCATTTGCAGGTAAATCCCATCGATCTCGTCCTTCAAATCGCTGTTGGTGTCCTCCAGGCGGTCCAGGGCGGTGTAGAGCGGCACGTAAAGGAGGTTGTTCAGGTCCTGCGTGGGCAGAGCGCTGGCAGAACCCTGCATCGTTAACTGTGGCGCAACCACACCAATGACATGGAACCATTGCTCGTTGACCTTCACGTATTGCCCCAGCGCCTCCTGATTTCCGTACAGGCCGGCCCGCGCTCCGTCCCCCAGCACGCAAACGGGCGCGGCGTGGTCGTTTTCCTGCGCGTCGAACCAGCGCCCCGCCACCACTTGCAGCCCGGCTATGCGGGGGTAACCCGGCTCCACGCCGTAAACCACGGGCATGTCGCGCTGTGGCTTGGGGAGCATTTTTGAGGGAGTGAATCGCTTGCGCGGCGTTGTCCCGTCGATGCCGTTGACGTTGGCCTTGATGACCCGCCAGTCGCGGAAGCTCAGGCCCGGAGAGATTTTCCGCACCTTTTGAAGGTCCTGATAGGTTGCGGCTTCTTTTGCCTCCACGATCAAGTTGCGCACCCCGAGTTGCTCGATGAAAGCCATCATCTGCTGCTGCGCCCCGGCCCCGATCGATAACATGGAGACCACGGCCGCCACGCCGAAGATCATGCCCAGCATGGTCAGCAGGGTGCGCAGCTTGTGAAGGCGGAGGTTTTCGACGCCTTGCGAAAGGTCCGGCAGCAGTTGCGAGAGGGTGTGCGGGCGCAGGAAGTCGGGCAGGGAATGGGCCGGCGTCATCGCCCGCCTCCGCCCACCAGGGAGGGCTGGTTCGCGCCGCCACTCGAGCCAGGCTTGCCCGCCTCTTGCTCAGGGTTGACCAGGGCCACCACCGCGCCCTCCGATACCCCTTCGATCGCCACCTGACTTTCGGTGCGCCGCGTCACTTTCACCGGGCGCGACACGAAGTTGTTTCCCTGTTCTACATAAACGAACGGTTTCCCGTCTTTATCGAAGAGCGCTTGGGGAGGGACCAGCAACAAATCCTTCGTCTGGCCTCCCTCGACGATCACCTGCACGGTGAGGCCAGGCCGGATTTCGGGGTCCGATTTGTCCAAGCCGACGGAAACGTCGAACTTGCTCGTGGTGCTTCCGGACCACCACATGCCGCGCGAGGCCATCCCCGCCACCGATTCCACCTTGGCAGGGAAAACACGCCCCGGCAGAGCGTTCACGTGCGCCTCCACGGGCGCGCCCGCATTCATGTTGGCGCGATCGCCTTCGTCCACCTTGCACAGAATCTCCATTTGCTCCAGGTTCATAACCTCGGCCACCAGCGTTCCTGGCGACACCTGGTCGCCTTCGCGAAACTCGGGCAGCTTCATGCCCGAAAAGTAGAAGCCGCCGGAGGCACGCTCGTTCTCTTTCACCGATACGAGCCCCTCGATGGTGGCCTTCACGCTCATGCTCTGGATGTTGCTTTCGGCCTGTGCCATCAACAGGCGCGCCTTGCGCTCTTTTTCCTGGGCCACGTCCAGTGCCGCCTGATTGGAAAGGGAGTGTGATTTGATGTCCTGCTCGAGTTGGGCGAGATGGCGCTTGGCCTCTTCGAGCGCCAGTAGGTTTTTCTGGGCGTCGATGGCGCTCACCAGCTCGTTCTTGCTCACGTCCAGCTCCGCCCGGCGCACGTCGAATTTCGCCTTGAGCAACTCGACTTCGTCTTTTGACGCCTGGACCGCAGCGTCCGCCTTGGCCTTGGCGATTTCCTCTCCCGCCTCTTCCAAATCGAAGCGGTTCACTTCCAGGTTATACTGCTGTTCGCTGGGGTCAAATTCCACCACGACTTCGCCGACGGGAACGCGGGTACCGGTGGGCGCGAGGCGGATGATGCGCAGGTTGCCGGAGACGGAGGGGGCCACAATCATCACGCTGCGCCGGGCGTGAAGTTCACCGTCCGTGTACACCTTCATGTCCAGACGCCCGCGCTTCACCACCGCTGTCGGGATGCCGCGCTGCGGCTTGTGCAACCGCTGAAGCGCCCGCGCCAGCCCGGCCCCCACCACCACCAAGGCCGCCAGCAGAAGCACCCACCGCGTTTTTCCACGTACGGTCACGACTGCTCCTAACTGCCCAAGCTGTCATTCTGAGCGAAGCGAAGAATCTCTGCAGTTCGTCTTGGGCTGCTGAACAAGCAAACTACGGAGATTCTTCGCGGAGTTTACCCTGAGCGAAGCGAATGGGCTCAGAATGACAGGATCGACGAAGAGAGAGGGAATCATTTTTCTCACCGGTTCTGCGCCACTCCGGTAACACGTAATGGCCATTGCGGGGGACAGGCTCGCGGAGACAGGCACCACCATCCACCCCTTTCTTATTTTCTAAATCTGTGTAATCTGCGTAATCTGTGGATGCTCACTGCTTCGCCGTCGTGGGGTCTTTCAGCGCCACCCGCTCCCCGGGCTTCAGCCCCCCAGCCACCGCCACCTGACTCTCGCCGCGCTTCGCGACCAGGATCTCGCGCTCCTGGAAACTCGAACCGCGCAGCACGTAGGCCACGGTCTTGCCGAGTTTCTGGAAAGTCGCCTCGGGAGGAATCAAAATGCAAGCCGGCAGTTTCTCAACCGCCACCCGCGTGGTCGCGCTCATCCCCGGGCGCACCCGAGCATCGCCTTGGTCGAGCTGAACGGAAACATCAAAGTTGCGCGGGAACGGCCAGCCGGAGAAATCCACCTTGGCGAGAGCACTGATTTCAATGACGTGGGCCGGAAATTCCTTGTCGGGGACGGCATCGACGCGCACCGTGGCGGGCTGGCCCTCCTTCACGCGCCCGCGCTCGGCTTCCTCCACCCGCCCGCTCACGCGCAACGTGGAAATGTCAGGGAATTCGGCCAGCCGCGCGCCTTGCCAGGCGCGGTCGCCCTCCTTGAACGGCGGCGCGCTATCACTTGACCACCCGCTGGCGCGCCAGTTGGGAAGGATGGTCACTATTCCATCCACCGGAGCCCGCAGGGTCAACGAGGCAATATCCTGCTCCGTCACTTGCGTGTCGCGCACAGCTTTCGCACGCTTCTGCTTCTTCCCGTCATTATCCGCCACGGCCTTGGTGTGGTCGGAAGCGAGCTTCTCTTCCTCTTCCTTTAAATGCTGCTCCGCATCGGCTAGCAGCAGCTTGTTCTTTTCACCTTCGATCCTGGAAAGGATCTCCGCTTTACTCACCTCCAATTTGGCGCGCTGCACGTCGTAGCGGGCCTTTTCCAGGTCAGTCAAGTCCTGCTCCTCCGCCAACTTGGCCTGCGCGCGCCCCTGCTCGATCTCCGCCTCGGCCTGCCTCAGCTCGGAGCGTTTCTGCGCCAGCGTTTCCCGCAGCTTGGCGGTGTCGAACTCCACGACTTCCTCGCCTTTCTTGAGCACCGCCCCGGTTTTGGCCATTTTCAAAATCTGCGGATCGCCTACCCCACTGCGGGTGTGCGGCGCGTACATCGACAGGGATCTCCTGCCCTTCACTTCACCCCGGATCTTCACGTAATCGTCGAATTCGCCCCGCGTCACTTCAGCGGTGGGTATGTTGGGCACGCTCCGGCTGAAGCGCACCGACGCAATCCCCCCGCCCCCGATCAAGAGTGCTGCGCCGGCCAGCCACAGCCAGCGGTGTTTCAGTATCTTTAGCCTTCGGGCTTTCATGTGGAAGACCCACTCCGCGCCGGCTCGGGGTTGCGCTCAACTTCCATGCCGGGCTCAAGCCCGGAAAGAACCACGACCTCGAGATCGTCTTCGTCGCCCGTCTGCACGGCCTGCTTTTTAAATCCCAGCCCGCCCTTGACGTACACCCAGGACCTTCCCTCTTGCGTCATCACGGCGTCGCGCGGCACCACCAGCGCGTTCGGCTCCTGGTCCAAAGCGACATCGAGCGAAGCCGAGAGGTCGGGCATCAGTCTCGGATCGCTCCCCTCAAGCGAGAAGAGGCCGCCGAACGCCCGCACGGTCCTCGACAGCCCCCCGCTCAGCCCGATGGCGCCCAACTGCTCGAGTTTTCCGGGGAGGTTCAAATCGGGGTAAGCGTCCAGGTGAATCTGCGCCGTCTGCCCCACATGCAGATAGGGAACGTCCAACTGGTTCACGCGCACGCGAACCTGCATGGTTGAAGTGTCCACGACCTGCATGAACGCAAATCCGGTCCAGACTTGGTCGCCTTCCTCGACCTCACCGATGCCTCCGCCCTTCCAGATCGGATTCAGGACGACCAGCCCCTCGATGGGAGAGAGCACCGCCATCTTCTCGGAGTTCTGCTGGGCGTGGAGCATGGCACTGCGCGCGCGGTCGCGCTTGATCTCCAAAAGGCGCAAGTCGGCCTCGTCGGCCTTCCGCTTCAAATCGTAGGTCTGGCGGAGTTGCTTCAGGCTCGCCTCGGCGGCTTCCAGGTTCAGCTTGTTTTTCTCCGCGTCGATGCGCGAGACCACTTCGTTGCGTTGCAATTCCAGCTTCGCCGTGCCCACCGCGTCCTCGGCCTGCTTCAACTCGGTATCGTCGTGAGCGCGCGTCGCCTCTTGCTCGGCCTTCTTGGATGCAATCTGATTTTCCAGGTCGCGGTACTCCGCCTGCCTGTCCATGAAGTTTTTTAACTGGGCTTCCCGGTCAAACTCAGCCAGGAAGTCTCCCTGCTTGACCCGCGTGCCCCCTCGAGTCAGCTTCGTCAGAACCATCTGTCCGAAGTCGCCTCCGGTGAGCCGAGGAGCCAGCACCGAGTAAGAACGCACCGCCTCGAGGGTGCCGCTCAGGCGAAGCGTGTGCACAAAAGTGCGGCGCTCCACTTTGGCCGTGCTAATCGCCGCGCCCCCAGCCGTCTCTGCACGCCCACCCTTGCGGGCATGCCAGGCCCACAGGCCCACAATGATCGCCACAACGGCAATTGAGGCGAAGATCAAGTAAAGCTGGCGCTCGCGTGGGGGTTCTGGAGTAACGACTGGGGGCGGCAAAGGCATCGGCTCGACAGTGGGGACCGGCGCAGTCTCAGTGGTGGTGCGCGTGTGAATCCACGGCCTTGGGCCAAGGGAATTCATGGGCTCTGACTTCCAGCCTCCGCTGGAGGAGGCTATGTTGCTTAGACGCTCAGAATATCAAATTCGTTAGCTACGCCTGCGTAACGGGAATTGGCCTTTTCAACTCCGCCCTCGCCTCAAACTTTACGCCCGGGGCCCTGCCGAGGCAAGCCCCAATCGCCCCGGAAACCGAACCACCAAGACACCAAGGCACCAAGAAAGCCCGTCCCCAAGCGATTGATCCATTGAGTCATCGGGTCATCGGGCCATCGGGTCATTGACCCATTGGTCCATTGAGTCATTGATTCATTGGTTCAATGAAAAGAACCGAGGCAATTGCTCTTCAATGACTCAATGGCCCGATGACTCAATGGCTCGATGGCTCAATGACCCGATGACCCGATGAGCGGGTAGCGAAGACCTGCTTTTTAGGTCTGCGCTACCCGCTCATTTTCCCCTTGCGCTTCGACAAGGGAAGGCGTATGCTCTCCTGTCGAAGTGCAAGGGGGACACATGACCGGCGAACGGATCGACCTTCCACAAGGCACGTTGGATCTTCTCATTCTGCGCACCGTGGCGCTCGAGCCGCAGCATGGCTGGGCGATTTCCGAACGTATCCAGCGGATTTCGAGCGACGTGCTGCGCATACAGCAAGGCTCGCTCTACCCGGCTCTGCACCGCCTCGAGCGGCGCGGCTGGATCAAGGCGAAGTGGGGAGCGTCCGAGAACAACCGCCGTGCCAAGTATTACGAGCTTACGAAGAGCGGCTGGAAACAACTCGAAGCGGAAGAAAGCGCCTGGCGAAAACTGACGGCGGCGGTTGGACAGATATTGGAGACAGCGTAGGCGTGCACCATGCTCAGCGATCTCCTGTATCGTTTGCGCGCACTGTTCCGGCGCCATTCCATGGAAGCGGAATTGGACGAAGAACTGCGCGCCCACTTCGAGCGCCAAGTCGAGAAACACGTTCAATCGGGGCTGCCGCGTGAGGAAGCCGCACGGCGCGCGCGGCTCGAATTCGGCGGCCTCGAGCAGGTGAAAGAGGAGTGCCGCGACGCCCGCGGCGTAAGCTTCATCGAAACCTTCCTCCGTGACCTGCGCTACGGTCTGCGGATGCTTCAGAAGAATCCCGGCTTCACCACCGTTGCCGTGCTTATGCTCTCGATCGGTATCGGGATGAACACCGGGATTTACAGCATTGTCGAATCTGTGCTGTACCGTCCCATTCCCGCTTACCACCCCAATGAGCTGGTGGCAGTTTACACAACGGGCCAAAACGGCACGGCCTACGACTCCAGTTCTTACCCCGATTACGTGTACTACCGTGATCACAGCCATACGCTTTCCGGCCTGATAGCCTATGCGCGCATTGAACTGAGCTGGGAGGATTCCTCCGAGCCCCGGCTCCTCTGGTCGGAATTGGTTTCAGGGAACTACTTCTCGGTTCTTGGGGTACGCCCAAGTCTGGGCCGCCTGTTATCCCCCGCGGATGACCACCCGGGAAGCAACGCCCGAGTGGTGGTGCTCAGCTACAAGTTTTGGAAACAGTATTTGGGCGCTGACCGGAACGCTGTGGGCAAGACGCTAAGTCTGAACAGCGGTGTGTTCGTGATTGTCGGTGTGGCCCCCGAAGGTTTCGGCGGAATCAATCTGGATTGGGGTGAACCACCGGCGTTCTGGCTGCCCATGGCTGCTCAGCAGATCGCAATACCCGGCGCCGGTGATCTGCTTCAAATGCGCGACGCACGCTGGTTCCTGATGGTCGGCCGGCTGAATGAAGGTGCGACGTTCGCCCAGGCACAATCAGAATTGCAGTTGTTTGCGAAACAGTTGGCCGGATCCTATCCAGCGACTAACGGCGAGAGCGGGGCAGTTGTGCTCCACGCCACAGACGCGCGATTTTGGCCGGGCTATCGCAGCGAAGTGAAGCGCTTTCTGCGCCTGCTGGCCATCGCTGTAGGCCTCGTTCTGCTGATTGCCTGTTCCAATGTCGCGACGCTGCTCCTGGCGAGAGGTTTGGCTCGCCGGAGGGAGATGGCCGTCAGGGTAGCCTTGGGCGCGGGCCGCGGCCGCATATTTCGGCAGCTCCTGGTTGAAAACCTGCTCCTCGCGCTCTCGGGAGCTGCACTGGGCCTCCTGGTCGCCGCGGCCGTTATGAATTGGGTTCCGCATTTCAAGCTGGCGTTTCACATTCCCCTGGCACTCGATCCTCGCCTGAATGCCCGCGTCCTGGGTTTCACCGGGGGAACTGTTGTGGCGGCGGTGCTTCTTTTCGGGCTGTTGCCGTCATTGCGTACTGCCCGAGCTGATATTCGCGAGGCATTAAGTGAAGCGGGGGCAAAGTCGTCTGCCGGCGCCGCCACGTTGCGTCTCCAGAAGATTATGACAGGGCTCCAGCTCGCATTGACCACGGTCACGGTGATTGCCGCCGGCCTCCTGCTCGTGAACCTGCGCCGGCTGGAGAATGTGCGGCCGGGTTTTGACCCGCACAACGTCTTGACCGTGGGCGTCGACGTCTTCTCCCGGAGATACTCGGCGTCTCGTGCATTCAGGTTCTCGAGGGATGTATTGGACCGGGTTGCAGCATTACCCGGTGTGCAATCGGCAACGCTGGCGAGTGAACTTCCCTTGGGTCTGATCCGATCTACGGCGCATGTCGAAGTTGCAGGAGGAGCGGGCGCCTTACGACAGGCAGAGGGTGAAATCGAATTCAATTCGGTAGGGCCTGCTTACTTTCAAATGATGGGGATTCGGCTCCTCGAGGGACGGGATATTGAGGTTAGCGACCAGGAAGGCGCCTCAACCATTGCCGTCATTAACAGGACGATGGCACAGCGTTTCTGGCCGGGCGGGAATCCGGTTGGACAGCACTTCAAGCTGCCTGAATTGGGGCGCGAGTGCGAAGTCGTCGGCGTTGCTGAAGACGTCAAAGTCCACACGCTGTGGGAGAGTCCCGCGCCTTACATCTATCTCTCCGCTTTGCAGAATTACGCCCAGATGAGGTTGCTGGTGAAAACCCGCGGGCAACCCTTGGCGCAGGCTGAGCCCATCCGGCACATCGTTGCCGCCATAGACAGAACCGTCCCGCTTTACGACATCGAGACCCTGGATCAACAGGTGGGCAATTCCCTTTCCCAACCGCGAATGGCCGCTGAACTGGTCGGTGTGTTCGGTCTGTTCGCCCTCATTCTCGCCTCGGTGGGGGTCTACGGAACCGTCGCCTACCTGGTTGCGGGGCGGTCACGAGAGATCGGCATCCGAATGGCTTTGGGGGCGCAGGCGCGTGACGTGCTCTGGCTGGCGCTCGGCCAAGGCCTCAAAATCATCATCCTGGGCCTCGGCGCCGGCATCCTCGCGGCACTCGCTGCCACTCGTGTTTTTTCAAGCGTGCTCTATGGGGTCAGCCCTACCGACCCGCTCACCTTTTGTGCCGTAACCCTTTTTCTGCTGCTGGTAGGTGTCATCGCATGTTGCATCCCCTCACTGCGGGCGACCAAGGTCGATCCCGTCGTGACGCTGAGGTATGAGTGAAACCATTGGGTGATTGAAAGATCTCGGAGGTGCCTGTGATCAGCGACCTTCTCTATCGCTTGCGCGCTTTGCTCCGGCGCAATTCAATGGAAGCGGAATTGGACGAAGAACTGCGCGCTCACTTCGAGCGCCAGGTCGAGAAATACACCCAATCAGGGCTGCCGCGTGAGGAAGCGGCGCGGCGCGCGCGGCTCGAATTCGGCGGCCTCGAGCAGGTGAAGGAGGAATGTCGCGAGGCGCGAGGCGTGTCTCTCGTCGAGAGCGCCGCTCGGGACGTGAGCTACGCCGTCAGGATTCTGCGCGCGAGACCTGTCTTTGCGGTGGTGGCCGTGCTCACGCTGGCGCTGGGCATCGGCGCCAACACCGCCATGTTCAGCGTGATGGATGTGATGCTGCTCCGAGCGCTGCCGGTAAAGAACCCGCAGGAACTCGTCGAGTTCGTCCGGTGGGACCCCCGCGGGGCCACGATGGCCAACCTTCCCTACGCGGTGTTCCAGCATTTTCAGGAAAACACTACGGTGCTGTCCGGTATTCTCGCTTTCATGCGGGACACGCGGGTCCTCCGGGCCGGGGCCGGCTCGGAACGCTTCATGGTCCATGAAGTGTCGGGCGGGTTCTTCTCAACCCTGGGAGTCAGCCCGCTGCTGGGACGCACAATCGCTCCGAGCGACGTCCTTCCGAATGCCGAACGCCAAGTGGCGGTGCTGAGCTATCCCTTCTGGAGCCGCCGCTTCGGACGCGACCCGTCGGTGGTGGGCGCGACGGTGCGAGTCAACGGCTTGCCGTGCACCGTCATCGGAGTAATGCCGGCAGGCTTTTTCGGCGTGGACCGTAGCCAGCTCCCGGACATGTGGGTTCCTCTCCCCTTAGATACTGACGAGGTTTGGGTACTGGGTCGACTGAAGCCGGGAGTGTCGATTCCGCAAGCGCGAGCGCAACTCGAGCCGCTGTTCCAACATGCGCTCGAGTCGCTAAGGGATGAAATGAAGGATTGGCCGGCGCCTGACCGAGAAGCAGTGCTGGCGGAGAAGCTCCTCGTCAACCGCGCCACCATGGGTACCATGGGACTCCGCTGGCAATATTGGCAAGGCTCCAGTATGTTGAAGATTCTCCTCGGAATGACCGCCTTGGTGCTGCTCATTGCCTGCGTGAACCTGGCGAATCTGCTCATGGCCCGGTCCGCCGCCCGCGCGCAGGAAATTGGCATCCGCATGGCGATCGGCGCAGGCCGCCGGCGAATCCTGCGCCAATTGCTTACCGAGAATCTGGTGTTGGCGCTCCTCGGGGGAGTGGTCGGTCTGCTGGTTGCGGCGGGTGGGCACCGGCTGCTGGTGACGTTCCTAGCTGGAAACCTCGAAAGGGTGGCGCTCGATTTCCGATTGGACGTGCGCGTTCTCGGCTTCAGCCTCGTCATGTCGATCTTAACCGGACTGCTGTCCGGCGTGTTACCCGCGTGGCGCGCCGCAGGCGAGGGTTTCCTGCCGGCCGTGCATGGCACATTACAACTCCGGGGCGCGACTCGCCTGCCATTTGCCCGAAAGCTGCTCGCGGTTCAAGTGGCGCTATCGTTGATTCTGCTCGTCGGCGCCGGGTTGTTTGTACGCAGCCTGAGAAACCTGGCCACCACGGACCTGGGCCTGGCGCGCCAGAACCTGGTTTTGATGAGGGTCGACCCCTCCCTGAGCAAAGCGATCCAAGACAAGCGAGAATTCTGGATACAGTTGACCCAGCGCCTTGCCGCTTTGCCCGGGGTGCGCTCCGTGAGCCTTGCGGGAGACGCGGTCTTCGGCAACGGCGGATGGAACACCACCATCTGGACCCGGCAGACTGACGGCTCGGAGCACTATGCGCAAGTGGCAGACAATCCAGTAGGTCCTGGCTTCTTTGAGACGGTCGAGATCCCGCTTCTGGCTGGGCGCGAGTTTGGCTGGCAGGACCAGGGGAAGTCGCCTCCCGTCGCGGTGGTGAATCGGGCTTTCGCCCGGAGGTTCTTCGCGGGTCAGAACCCCATCGGTAAACGCTTCGGCAGGGCCGGTCCTGGCTCGAGCAGCCAAATCGAAATTGTAGGCCTCATCGGGGATGCCAAGTACGGCGATCTTCGCGAAGAACCGCAGCCGATGTTCTACACGCCGCTCTTTCAGCAACTCGGAGAGCGTCCGTACCACGTGCATGTGCGCACGGTGGGCGACTCTGCGGCAGTGATCGTGGCCATCCGCCGCGAAATCCAGGCCATGGACCAGGACATCTCGATCGACCATGTCCGAACGATCAAGGAAGTCATACACGACTTGCTTCAGCACGATCGCATGTTCGCTTTCTTGGCCAGCGCGTTTGGCCTGTTGGCTCTCTTGCTGACCTCGATCGGGATTTATGGCGTGGTCGCCTACCAGGTTACGCGGCGCACCGGCGAGATTGGCATCCGCATGGCGCTCGGAGCGCAGCGCGCCGACGTGCTCTGGATGGTCATGCGCGAGACTCTGTTGGTGTTGGCGGCGGGCGCTGCCCTCGGCCTGCCGGCAGCGGTCGCGGCAGCGCAGGTGCTTCGCAGCCTGCTGTTCGGGCTGGCGCCGTCCGACCCAACCACGATCCTCTGGGCGGTAGCGACTTTGGCCGCGGCAGGCGCATTGGCCGGCTTCCTCCCCGCCCGGCGAGCGGCATCGCTTTCTCCCATGGACGCCTTGCGACATGAATGAAAAACTCGGACACACCGCTGTCATTCTGAGCAAAGCGAAGAATCTCTGCAGTTCGTAAGTTCCGGAAGTACGGAGATTCTTCGCTTTGCTCAGAATGACAGAGGTTCTGGAACTGCGGAGATTCTTCGCTTCGCTCAGAATGACAGACCTTGAGGAAATCTACCATGAAACAAATCGTGCTGGCTCTTTCCGCCGGAACTCTGCTCCTCTTTTCCCTCGCTCTGCAACCTCTTTCATCGCAAGTGCGTCCCCCAGTGCCGCAGACGTTGCAGCTCAAATGCGCGGAGGGAGAATGCCCGCTGCTTCAGGGGATACCGCAGACCGCGGGGATGCGCAGCGGCTTTGTCCGTCTGAAGCCTCGAGCAGCAGTCGGCTGGCACACCACCGGCCGAAACGAAGAAGCGCTCGTGGTCCTGCGCGGCCGGGGTGAAGCCCTCCTCGAAGGGCAGCCAGGGCGCGCCTTCGAGGCGCCCATGCTGGTTTACATCCCTCCCGCCACGCGCCACAACGTCACCAACACCGGCAACGTGCCCCTGGAGTACGTGTACGTGGTTGCGCCGGCCAAGGCTCCTTGACCCCTCCCGCATCTCATACGCCCATGAATAGTTCGTGGGTGGATGCCGGACTTTAACCCCCGTGGCGCGATACTCCTCCAGTAGAGCGTCCGCGTCGCTTACGCCGATCCAGACCCAACTTCCGGGATTCCCCTGGTCGCCTTCGCACAGGAAAAGGTGGAAGCGACCGGGCGAGACGGATGCGAAGCCTGCATCCCCCCAATCAAGCTTGAACCCCACCGCGCGCACGTAGTACTCGATGCTGGCGGAAACGCTCCGAACTCGAAAGATCGGATTACCTCCCTCAAATCTGACGCCGGCATCGTTCGGTGCATCTGTTCGCGACATTGAAGAAGCTCCTTGTTCGCAGTGTAACACCTGATTGCCCAACATCCGAGCGACTTGCATTCGGCCAAACTTTTTACCCCTCCCCCTTTCATGAGTGTGAACTCGCAAAGTGAGCGGGCGACCGCCCACCTGTGCCGACCGTTTGCCATCCAGCCTGCCGGCGAAAAACCTGTAGCGACGATTTCCTATCGCCAGCAAGGTACTTCGTATGCCCGATGCCCGGCCTTTTCCTGCGTCTCGTCAAGATACGGTCTCCAACTGTGACATAAATCAAAAAGTAGGCCACTAACCAAAAAAAGTATTGACAACACTATTGACTTAGCGTTTACTAGTTGCGTTCAGGTACACTTGTTCGCCGTTACAACTGATTTGAGGAACGAGCAGAGAAGCCCTGCGCCGATTTCACGAGGGCAAGACCCCCGGTTAATTACAGGACAAGCTGATGTTCCAGCCCAGGCCATTTGGCCTGCCGGGAAACATAAAGCGCGACGGCTTAGTGCAGCCGAGAGCGACGAGGCTAGCCCGGTTTGAGCCGTTCGCAGCCCGCTAGAGCGGAGAGGAAGAATGATGCTGCTCCAATTAGGATCATCCGGCGCGAGCGTCACTCAGCTACAGCAACGGTTACAGCAACATGGCTTCGATCCAGGCGCAGCCGACGGGCAGTTTGGCGCCGCGACGGAAGCGGCCGTCCAGGCATTCCAAAAGAGCGTTGGCTTGGGCGTGGACGGGCAGGCGGGTCCCAATACCATCGCCGCCTTGACCCTGCCCTCCGTGACCTCGAATGTCACGCTCGATATGGTTACGCAGATGTTCCCGGCAACGCCTCGGGTGAACATTCAGTTTCACCTCCCGTTCGTATTAAAAGCCCTGCTCGGCGCCGCGCTGGCTGACAAGAGCATGGTGCTCATGGCGCTCGGGACGATTCGGGCGGAGACTGGCAGTTTTCTACCAATCGAGGAGTTTGAATCGCGATTCAATACGCCGCCTGGCGGCCCGCCATTCGCGCTTTACGACAATCGCGCGGACCTCGGCAACCAAGGGCCACCCGACGGCGCAAACTTCAAGGGGCGCGGGTTTGTTCAACTTACCGGTCGCGCCAACTATATCCGGTTCTCTACAGTTATCGGCCTGGGTGACCAGCTTGTTCAAGACCCTGATCTGGCGAACGATCCGGACACCGCCGCGAAGCTTCTGGCCGCCTTCCTCGGCGCCAAGGCGACCCAGATTCGGCAGGCCTTGCAGAACAATGATCTGGCCACCGCCCGGAAGCTCGTTAACGGCGGCACCCACGGCTTGGCGGACTTTGCGGATGCATTTAACCGCGGCCAGGCGCTTATCCCTGATCCCGTGCAAGTGACCGTTGGGTAGGTGTAGGGGGAAAGCCTGCTGCCGGCTGCGGACGTCTGATGAATAGCTTTCACTATATCACTGGCGATAGCCAGGTAAGCCCTGACTGTCGTTTGGTACGCCCATCATGCTCTTAACACGTTATCGGGCGTCTACAAACAGAGTTTCAAGGTACAACACTCCCAGGAGGAGAACTATATGAGCAATCCATTGACGTTGTCGGTTGGAACTGCAAACTATACGATCAATACTGGCGATCTTGCCGATGCGAATCTCGCCCAACAGGCGTCTAGCGCCTTTTCGTTGGCGGACAATGTCTTTACGGCAGCGGTAATGGGAGGTCAAATTTCCGCCCTCACCACCGATTCGCTACAGGGAGATCTGACCGCCTCGAATGCATTTAGCTGGAAGCGAACTGTAAGTTCGTCCTCGACCATCACGTTTGGGGTCACACCAAGTGTCAAATGTAGCGTCATTGTTCGCAAAGCTGGTACTGTTTTCCCGTCTTCGCCGCCAGACATCACGGGCGATCCCACTTCCACAAAAACGATCAGCGTGCCCGCCGGAAAGGCATATGTATCGATCATCCTTTTGGTATCTTTGGATGTTACGGCGAAAGGCGAATTTACCTCCGGCAGCGTTGGGGTGTCTGCAGGGATCGACAAGAACGATACTTTCACCCTCGCGAATCACTTTATTTTCGACCAAACTGCGACCGTACGGGATGCAATCCAGAGTGCGTTCGGGCGGTTTGTGCTGCCTTTTGGCCCGGACATTACGGATCTCAATGACCTTAATCCGGGAGACATTGTGGAGTCGGAGTTTATTGGGTCCCTCGCCCTTACGGCTTCGGTGACCGAGGGATTCAGTGGCGCTTTCTTGGGTGCCTCCAGCAAAGGGGGACTGTCGGTCTCCGCGACGAGCAAGCTTGGTTCCGTTCTTGCGAAGGTAAACCCGACGTTCAAGCTTGGGGTTAGTTTTGAGGTCGACTACACCCACACCGACGCATTCCGGTTAGTCACCATGGTTCAAACGGATGTTGTCCAGCTCCTCATATTCAAGAGGAAGACAAATGACCTGAAGACCTCCCTCGGCGCCACTGCCAGCATAGATCCCGGGGTCCAGGTCAATATCCAGCAGAACGTGACGGCACTGCTTACTGAGGCCGCAAATAAACTCTTAGCAGGAACCCCCATCGCGAATGACTTTTCCAAAGGCGTGTCCCAAGTTATTACTGCCGCCACAAAGCCCCTCCAGGATGCCACTAATGACCTGAACTCTATCATCCCCAACCAGATCAAGCGCCTGCCGTCTCTTAGCGTGAACGCATCCGCTTCGTGGGAGAAAATCACTGAAAACACGGTTTTCGGCAGCTTCGACTTCACGCGTCCTCTGAATGCGACAGCCTGGAAGGTTGCCATGTCCGGCGACCTGCAATCAGCGTTGCACCTTCCCGGTGTCACGCTGGGAGCGGGATCTTATGTTGAGAATTCTCTTACGAAGAAATCCACCCTGAGTTTTTCGTTCTTCGGGCTCCAGGCACAGGAGGTTGACCAATACTTTGACACTGTCACCCTGACCTACGCCGGCAATGGGGTATTCCAATTCCGCGAAAAAACTGGGGTCGCCTCCACAAGCAACTGGTTCGGTCATCAGAAAGAAGCTGACTTCTATTTCCTCGTCGAGGCCTCTCTGCCGGCAGAAGGCCAGGTCAACGATGAGGACGTCCGCATGTTTATAGTCAGGAGAGACCAAAATGCCAGCGACCACTCGGCCGGGCTCGGGAAGACTATTTCCAAGCTCCTGCCTTCGGAAGGCCAAGCCATTGCCCTGTTGCTGAGCGCGGCCACCAAGAACACTCCCCAGGTGCCAGCCACGCTGACCGCTCAGTTCGCAGCGAGTGCATTCAAGAAAATCCCGTCCACTCCCTTTCTTTTGAACGGCAACCCACCGCCGCTGAGTAATCAGCAAGCAGACCGAGCTAACTTCGCCGCATTTGCGCAGGCCGTTGACGACGTTGCAACAAAGACAGAGGATATGTTCCCAGATGATGCCACTTACGACGTGTGGGCAGGTGTCAGTCAAAACATTAAGACCGGTCCGCCGAATCGAACCGTGAGCATCTTCCCGTGGGGAAGCACCAACCCCGAGCAGATTTTCCAGAACACTCCCCTGGCGGGTGAGGACCATTACACCCTGGTAGAGATTGCGAACTATATCGAGGAGGCCCGCCGCTTTATGGATTTGTGCGATGATTTGCGACAGCTCGCAACGATGACCGCAGATCAGGACTCGAGTTCTCAGTTCAACAACGTGGTGGATTCAATAACTCAGATCGCCAAGAATGACACCCCAATCTTCCTGTTGGATTTCTTGAATGGGGCTTTGCTCGCCCTGGTTCGGCGCATGGGAGCGAACCCCACCAGCGTGGATGGGCCACAGCAAACTGATTTGCCACTGAAGAGCTTTGACGTGACCATCACGTATGCCTGAAGGCGGGCAGCGAAGGTCAGCGCTTTTCCGATCGTGGGCTTTTTTCCGAGATTTCGGACCCACGGCCATTTCCGATTGCGAATTGACCGTGGGTCCCACGGGGCTACTTGGATGATGTGGCAATACACTGACGGGGCTTTGGGGCCTCCACCCTATGACGTTCCGGGCATCGGGCGCTGCGACCGCGACCAGTTTAACGGTGATATGGACGCTTTGAAAAAGCTATGGAGTGTACCGCGCGAGAATGCTTGAAAATGAGTTGGTGACAGGGAGGAATTATGTTTAATTCAACGATTCTCGACGTTGCGATCGGGTTGATGTTCGTGTACCTTGTGCTCGCATTGATGTGCACGACTGTGAATGAGTGGATCGCGGGGTGCCTCAAGACGCGAGCTCGCACGCTGGAGGAAGGCCTGCGCGGGCTCCTCAACGCGCCACCCGACGGCGTTTATACAGTGAGAGAGGAAGACCTTAAAGACCCCGCCAGCCTGATTCTTAAACTGCAAACAGGAAAAGACGAACTCACGACCTACATACGAAACACACTGACCATCGGAGACAAAGCAAAACTGGATGCGTTCAGGTCTGGTGACGACGTTCAACCTCTGATGGGCCCGCTGGTAGGAGCCTTGAACCGGCTGATTGGGGACCAGGAACTCCAGGCCGCGAAACTTTTCCCGAATGTTAGTAACATCGCACAACAGGTTGAAAACACAAAAGGAAACTCCCAGAAGTCTAAGGCGATGAACTATCGCCTCCTCAAGGAAGCCTATCCAAATGAGATCTCCTCCTTCTCTGATGGATTCTATAGCCATCCGCTAATCAAAGGCCTGAGCTCGAAAGCAGGTCGGCACCCCTCCTACGTGCCCGCGCGCACCTTCGCGCTAGCCGTCATGGATATCGTCACCAAAGATAAGCAGGGTCCGATCAATTTCCCGGATCTCCTCCAGGGAATCCGGAACCTACCGGATAGTGACGTCAAGAAGTCACTCCTTGCGCTCTTGCAGAACACTGATCAGAAAATAGAAACGGCACAGGCCCGAATTGAAGGCTGGTTTAACGACTCGATGGATCGGGTCTCGGGTTGGTTTAAGCGAAAGACGCAGGTGGTCACGATCATCGTCGCCTTGATCATCGCAGTTTTCACCAACGCGGATACGCTCCATATAAGCAACAGGTTGTGGTCTAGTCCGACGCTTCGCACGGAGCTGGTCGATAAGGCAAAAGCACGCGATCAGCTAAAGCCGCTAATCACCGCGGAATACCCCCATCCCAATGATTCCGCGGCCGAGAAACCAAGCTCTGTGAATCCCCCCAACGAAGACCAAGAAAACCGAAAGCTCGCCAGGAATCTGCCGGCTCAGCTCGGCGATCTGATAGGCTGGTCTCAGGATTTTCAAAAGTTCCATCAGTTCGAACAGGCGACGCGTACCAAAGGAGTCAATCATCCATTCGCCGTGTTCTCTTATGCGTTCCTTCTGTGGGTGGTATGGCTTCTGGGGCAACATTTTGTGGGCTGGGCCCTGACTACCATCGCTGTATCACTCGGCGCGCCATTTTGGTTTGATACCCTCAACCGCTTTATGAATCTGCGCTCTTCAGGTAAATCCCCGGATGAAGATCCCAAAGGAGCGGAGAAGAAGATAACTTCTTAGAGGTGATCACCATGAAAATCTCATTGCGGCTGAAAATGACGATGGTGCTGCTAGTCGCGTTCGCGTGTGATCCCGCGGCTTCAAATGCGTCGTCCTTGGTCTTGAAGAACGCGTTTATCGAATACGTCAAAAACAGGGTGACCATCGATGTGAAATTCAACGTCGATCATGCGGCGGCCGGTCCACACCGGATCAGCTCCGGCGGCAACGATGGCGACTTGCATATGGCGGGGCGCGCGGAGTCAATTGGATTGCCACTGGTAGTCGAGATTGTAAACGCCGGCGAACCTTCTCAGAATTCCATTCTGAATGATACGGAGCAGGCCAATGGTGGAAAGTCAGTGGACGTTTCCGGCGCCTGGAGAGTGTGGTTTGAACATCCCGGCGGCGATCAGATTCAAGGGGAAGATGTCCCAGTACCCAGCGATACCAACCCTGATCATGTGTTCGAGATTCATCCTGTAACTCAATTCGCCGGCAATTCGGCAGTTCAGTCTTACGTCCCGATCCCAGGCTACCATGCTTACGATGCTGAGACCGCTTTTTCAAAATACGAGAAAATAACCGCTACGATACAATCGACGGATACCTCCACAACCATCGATTCACCCAAGGCGGGTTACAACTATGCAGAGTTCGTCATGCAATTGGCTGCGGACCCAACTCCCTCGGACGACGGCGGGCTCTTGGTGCTGGGAGATGTCGTCAAGGATGATGAGGAAATGCTGGTGCCAAATCCTCGCCGCATGGTGTTCGCCCCGAACACGCCACCGGCCAAACAGGTGGCAGGGCTCCACAAAGGGGACAAGATGCACGTGCTCGGCATTCCTCGTGTGAATCTGGAACGTATTTCTGCCATGACTGCTGAGCACCCGGGGGAGGAGTTCGAGGCCCAGCTTCCATACGAAATGATTATCGTTGCGGTTTACCAGGATGGCGCGGCGGCAAGTCCGAGAGTGCGTGCACGGTCTCCCGTAAATGGGCGATCAGCCCGCCCTAAGCCCTAGGTGATGCTGCCACAATTCAAGTCGCTCGCACCCGCCAATTGGGACAAGGCGTTTGACTTCGCCTGCCACGGCATGGGCGGGCTGGTCTTTCGGTAGTTCGTGGCCGCCTGGAGAAGCGCCATGCCCGGCATCGGCCGGTAGTCAATTTGGTGCAGCGCGAAAAAGCTAGTGAATCATGTCCTGGAGCTACAGTGGTAGCCACGGACGTCCGATGAAACACCTGATGCGATTCACAAGACCCCGGATCTCCATTAATTGCCTTACACACTCTAATTCCCTGTGAGAGGTGTTCTCCATGGCAAAGAAGAAAGCCCCACTGCAGCCTCGAAAGCCGCCCGAGCCTAAGCCAGAACCAATGAAGCCTCCTAAGCCCAGGCCTAAACCTACGCCGAGCCCTGGCCCGGCTCACAGGCCCAGGCCCCTGAGGAAGCCAAAAAAACCCGGCACGGACTGGCCAGGACCAATGAAAAAGCCGGGTACGGACTGGTCAGGGCCGATGGATATGGCCTAGCCAGGGCCGGCTAAAAAGGATTCATGATGGCGCAAAAGAGAGACGTGCTGGACCAATTGAATTCGGTTTCAGACAGGTTGAGTACTCAAGTTCGAACGGTGGCACTTGGGATCCTCGCGCTAACCTGGGGGCTGTTAGTTGGAGACTCAGCAGCAGCAAAGGACATCTCCTCTCATTGGCGGGGCAACCTGGTCGCCCTCGGAGGTCTCGCTGTGCTCGTCATGTTTCTGGACTTCCTCCAATATGTGGCGGGTTATCACAACGTCCGAGCATTACAAGAAAAAATGGAAAAGGAGAGCCTTGAGGAGGTCAGCTTCGACGACACGAGCTGGTCATGGAAACTCCGCCTGTTCTTTTTTCACGCCAAACAGTGGGCCCTTGCGATTAATGTGACTTGGCTTCTGACTGTGCTCTCCCTCTGGCTCTTGAATTAGCAGGTCAGCGTTTTTCTGAGCGTGGGCTATTCCCCTGGTTTTGCGGGCTCACGGTCAATTCCCGTCGCGAATTGACCGTGGGTGCCACTCTCTGCCTTACACACTCTTCATTCCATCCTTGCTTTGCAAAAGCTTCATCTCATCCGGGTCCCGCCGCGCTGGCTCGCCGCTTTGCGAGCCCTTTCCGCACGGGATTCAACTATTCCAACAGGCTGTGCCTTCGCCGCCAATGGAAGATGCCACGGTCAGAACTACACTGGCCGTGACCCACTGTCCGTGACCCGCTTGCGCCTACTTGAATCCAGTGCGAGAATACACTCGAAAGGCGTCGGTAGGTGTGCCATGGTTAACATGTCGAATATCCACAGAACGATTGGATGTCTCTTCCTGGGATTGAGTCTCTGCTGTCCTTTGTACGCAGGAAACCCCAAAATGGTACAGGTGGACAGCAGCTACAACGGGCGCGACGTCACTCTGGCAATCGGCGAGGTGGTGGAATTATCTCTGGCGGAGAATCCGACCACGGGATTCGGCTGGCAGTTCGGGGTCAAGCCTGAGCCGGCATGCTCGCTGGTAAAGAGTTGGTTCGAGGCGCCGAATGGTCCTCCCGGAAAAGGGGGAATTCACCGGTGGCAGTTCCAGGCCGTGCGTTCAGGGACCGGTGAAATCAAATTGGAGTATCGGCGCTCCTGGGAGAAGGATACGCCCCCCGCCCAAACGTTCCAGCTCAGCGTCCACGTGCGAAAGAAAAGCGCCACGCCGGGCTCTACCACATCTTCCAAATAGTCCAGAAATCATCCGCCAGATTTTGGTCCGTCAAACCGTAACCCGACCGCTGACGCCTGGTACCCGCCTTTTTGTCCCCTGCACCCTGCACTTTTTTCTTGACACGCCCACCGACTTATGGTAGCCTATGAGAGTTGTCGCAAGAGAGCGCCGGCAAGCGGCGGCAAGGGAAGGCAAAGGGGACCCGGCAAGGGGGAAAAAGGCGGGGAAACGGTAAAAAGATGTTATTTTGACGAAACGAACCTAGCTATCTAGTACAAACAAAGGACTTAGCATTTTAAAACGCTCAAAACGAACTGGTTTTTGAGCCCAAACGAACTCAAATCAAACCCCAAAAGGGGCCAAAAACCGCCGTTTGTGGGGCCTCGAAGCGGAATTCGCGAGTCGAAGGGCGAGTAACAGGGGGGGCTACACGAGCTCCGGATTTGACCTGGCAACCGCCTGACGGATGACCTCTGCCTTTGTGGTGGCATCCGTGAGATTGTTTTCCTTGGAGTAAGCAATGGGCGCCAAGCGCTGAGCACTGGGCAGTAAGCAGAAAGCAGTCGACAGGATGAGGCAGACTACCGCCTCGCTCTGCGGGACCGGCCGCCGGGAAATCCTGCCGTGTAGGAATTAGTTCATCCTTACCTTACAGCTGCTTCATTGCATCCGGATCCCAATGGGCGGGCTTGCCGCTTTCGTAGCTGACGTTGCTGAGCAGGGCGGCGCCGGCGGCGCGGAAGCCGAAGACGGGGTCTTCCGCCACCGGTTGGCGGGTGCGAATGGCGTCGATCCAGTTCTTCAGGTGGTCGTAGTGGTCGCTATAACCGTCGGGAGCAACGTATTTTTCCTCACCCAGCAGGGCTGGTCCGGTGGGATGCGTGACCGGATATTTCTCGTGATAGATTTCCAACATACGCTTCTGAATGTCCGCCGCAAACGGGTCGACGCGAACGCCCGGCTCCTTCTCTCTCGGCACACGGGTGACGGTGACTCCGTCGCCCCCGATGATCATCTGGCCTTCCGAACCGGTAAAGACGAAGCCTTCACTTTCGGATCCGCCATCGACGAAATTGGTGCGCACGCTGAGGTTGAAGCCCTTCTCGTAATCATATAGCGCCATCATCACATCCGGCACATCCCGGCCGTCTTTCCAAAAGCGCAGCCCGCCCGTGGCTGCGGCGCGCGTAGGACCGTGTGTGTCGGTGATGAGGTGCACGCCACTGAACAAGTGGACAAACAAATCGCCCGCCACTCCGCTTCCGTAGGCCTTCCACTTGCGCCACTGGAAGAAGTGTTCGGGGTTGAAGGGAATCTTCGGCGCTGTGCCGAGCCAGCGCGGCCAATCGCAGGTGGTGGGTGAGGCATCGTAGGGCACCGTATATTCCCACGCGCCCATCGCGGAATTGCGGTCGTACCAGACCGTCACCATGTTGAGCGTGCCGATGGCGCCCGCGGCGAGCAGTTCTTTCGCCTTGTTGTAAATGATCGAACTCACCCGCTGGCTGCCCACCTGCATAATCCGGTTCGTCTTGCGCCAGGCCTCAATGATCTTGGGCCCGTCGGAGTAGAAGTGGATCATGGGCTTTTCGCAATAAACGTCTTTGCCGGCGTTCATGGCATCCACCGAGGCCTGCATGTGCCAATGATCGGGAGTGCCGATGATGACCGCGTCGATATCCTTGCGCGCGAGGATTTCGTTGTAGTCGCGGGTGGTCAAGATATCCTTCCCCCACAATTCCTTGGCATGCTCCAGACACCCGTCGTAACAGTCCGCCGCCGCCACCACCTTGACCCCTGGAACTTGCGCTGCCGCCTTCGTATCACCCTGGCCTTGCCCACCCGCCCCGATCAGAGCGATTTGAATATGGTCGTTCGCGGCGATGGCCGTGGGCGGCTCTGCCTGCGGCGCCGCCATCAAATGCACCTTCGTCGACCCGGCAAAATAGGTTGCAGCAATGCTTCCTGTCTTAAGAAAGTCTCTGCGATCCATGTTGGCTAATATATCCTCCTCTGTTAAGAAATCTGTGCCTACTCTCGCGGCCGACACGACTTCGGAACCCCTTGCCGGCCTAGTGCGGCCACAGCCATGCGAACGTAGCGGCGGTCAAGAGGGCGTAGATCAAGCCGTCCACCGTCGCCTTGAATGTGATGCTCCAGGCGCGGCGATACCAAATCGACATCTGCCACAGCGCCACCGAGTAGCCGAGGAAGGCGGCGGTTCCTGCGAAGCGGAAGACGTGAAGGAATGGCGCGCCAGTGGGCAGCGCACGTCCCGCCACATAGGCGGAGAAAACGCCGACGACCGCTGAATAGAGGAACCAGAGAGAAAGGTTCCGCCCCATCGACCATGGGCCGTTCGGCAACACGGTGAGCACCATGACCGGCCCTTTGTTCAGCTTTTCCAGAAACTCCGGTGAACGCACCGCCTGCCTGCTCGAGGGGCGCGGCACCATATAGTCGCCCGGCGGGATGGCGAGCGGGCGGAGCGCGTCCATCATCTTGTCTTCGTTCGGCATCTTGGGGTAGTCGCTCTTGTGCCAGGGCAATACCATGTGGATGAGCGAACTCACCACAAATACGATCACCGACGACAGCAAAATCGGAAGCCATAACACGTGCAGTCCTGTCATATCGACCTCCTGTAAAACCTAAATGCTCTCTACACCTCGTGCGCTGAATCGGGCGCGTAGATGTCGCGCCACTTACGCTATACCAGACGCGTTACCGAAACAAGCCCTTCCATATGGCGGTAGTTGCGTCATTTGCCAGACACGGGCGGTCCAGGCCGCAGTCATTCCCGCGAAGGCGGGAATCCAGTCCGTGGACAGCGCATTTCCGAAGGTTTGCGGAGTGGATTCCCGCTTTCGCGGGAATGACCGGCGCTTCTTAGTGGGGTGGATTCCCGCCTCCGCGGGAATGACGTGTTTGCGCTGGAATGACATGTTTGCGCGGGAATGACAGGGGTAGTTGATCGACGCGCTGACTCTTGTACCCACCACCCCCAACCCCTCCTCGGCAGAGGAGGGGAGCTGTTTTCATGCCACCGAGGGGGTACCGCGCTCCAGCGGGCGAGACGTCCGCGCTACTGCGGGCAAGATGCCCGCGCTCCATCGGGCGGGACGTCGGCGCTACCGCGGGCAAGATGCCCGCGCTCCAGCGGGCTCCTCACCCCCTGCTCACCCCGGCTGGAAACTCCCGTGGTGGATGGTTGTTGACGCGTATTTTCACCGGCTTATTGGCGCGCACTTCGAACCTCACTTCATCGCCCGCAAACTCCACATGCCGGATTTCGACCGGCGCGTCGGAGGCGAACAGCGGCCGGCCCTGGCGTTTCACCTCGAGCCCCTCGGGGGACTGGGCAACGTCATAGAGTGAGCCGGCGACGTAGTATTGCTCGATGCTGGCCGGCGCCACCGGCTCGAGGTTTCCGAAACGCAGGCCGTGCCAGGGGTTGGCATCGATCAACTCCTCGATGGCCACGAGCGCCAGCAGCGCTCCCCAGGTGTAATGCGGGTCGCCGCTCCCCATCCCCGTAATGGCGTTGTAGTTCTCGTGGCATTCCCCTTTTTCACGCCATGCTTTGAAAAAGATCTTGGCGCTCGATTCCGCCAGCAGCCGCGCCTCGTGGTCCCATTCGTGAATTTTCAGGCCCTGGTAGATCAGCCAATTGTGAGGTGGCCAGACCTTGCCGCGCCAGTAGTCTTGCTTGGGATAGAGAGGATCATCGCGGCTGATCGTAGGCAGAATCCACTCGCCTGCGAATTTGCCGGGGTCGTGAAAGAGTTTCCGAAGCGCCTCGGCCTGGTCGCTCCTCGCCACCTTCCCCAGAAGCGAAAAGAATATGTCCGGCCCTATTTGGGGAAAGAAGCGTTCGCCTTGGTAGTTGTCCCAGTGGCGATTGTAAAAGCACTGGCGCGCCGGATCCCAGAGCAGGCGATTGATGGCGTCGACCATGCGCTGATGTTCTCGCTCGAGGGCTACAGCGTCTCGAGGTTTTCCCAATTCCCGCGCCATCCAGGCCAGCACCCAGCAATCCATGGCATAGAGGCAATTGCGCTCCACCGTGTCCTGCTCGAGGGTCTGCGTCTTGTCGTTATATCGCGCCACGTGCCACCATTGCGGGCTGTCGTCGTTAGACTCGTAGTAGGCCACCTGCTGGCGGTCCTCGTAAGGGATTTCCTCCGGATAGTTGGAACCGAGTTCGAGCAGCCCGTCCTTGTTCCCGTCGCGCCAAGGCTGGCCATCGCCGCGGTCGGCGAACCACCACTGCTGGTTTTTCAGCAGGCGAGGGTATATTTCCGCCAGAAAAGATTTGTTCGGCCGGCGCAAATAAATCTTGGCGACGGCCAGGCTGCCGATGGGGTACTGCGAGTGGCCCCAAGCAACCGGGAAGATCGAGCGGTCCGGATGCAACGGCCATTGCCCGTACTGGCAGAACATGCCCTGCTCGTTCTGCCATGAGCAGATGTCGCGGACCAGGTCGAAAGCCTTTGCTTCATCCTCCTGGCAGACCAGGAGGGCGCTCAAAAAGCTGTCCCAAAGAAAATCCGGAGCTGAGTTCGCCTGCGCCCATCTGCGGCTGACCGTGACGTAAGCGCGTCGCCGTTCCGGCGTGTAGACTTCATTCCACTCCAGCGCGTCGTTAACGGCCGCCGGGCCGTCCGCGAGCCACCCGGTCGCCTTGGGACGGCTTCCAAGATACCGGTCGCGATTTCGCTCCAGCAAATCGTCGATCTTGCCGGGCTCGAGCCAAGCGCGTGTCTTCTCCTCCAGCGCTTCGTAGGTCTGTCCCTGGCGCCCGCAAAAGTAGAGCTTCTGGATGCGGCGGAAGTATCCATGCCAGCGCACGGCGCCCGTCCCGCTTACTTCTTCCGGCGCCGCGCTCAGCGCCAGCACCCAGCGCATGCCGTCTCTTGTTCCTGGAACCCAGGAACGCCCGCGCAGAAAGCGGCGCTCCGGTCCTTCGGAATAGAGCACAGAGAACTTGGGCGGCGCGTTGTCCCAGGGCACATAACCCTCGAGCGCCAGGTCCGCCGGCTGCGAATGAGCGAGCCGGCCCACCACTTCGTTCTTATCTGTCTGCGCCCATTCGTAAGTGACCTCCGGGCCGCCCTCGGGCATCTGCCACACCAGGCGCGCCCAGGTGTTGTCCGGCGCTTTCGGCCCCACCCTCCTCCACCAATCCGGCCAATTGCCGAACCATTTCTCGAATTGCTTGCCGCAGTATTCGGCGCGGTTCCCCTCTTGAGCGAAACGCATCCAGGCGTCCGGCAGGGAGAGCGCGCGGAAGGCAAAGATATCGGCATCGTCGGCAATGAAAACGGACCCGGACCAGGCATCCGGCGCCAGAGGACCCACTCTCCAAGCCTTCGTATTCCTCAGCCGATGCCACATCTGAAGCGGAGTTTCCCCCGTCATGGTGGCAAATCCCAGCAGCCGGTAAATCTCCTGCGGTGCCAGCTCCTTTGCCGCGGCTTCGCTTGCCCTTTCCCCTGCGGCGGGAAGCGCTGCCGTGGCAGCCGCAGGCGGCGCGCCGGGGGTCGCGCCGGCGACTTTACCTCGCCGTGCGCCCTCTTCCCCATACGCCGCCGTCACCGTCACCCCTGCCCACTTCATGAAGCTCCGACGCGTTAGCTCGGACATGTTTCCTCCTCGAGAAAGCTTGAGATGTTCGCGTTCTATGCGCGGCAATCCTAGACGAGATGTGTGTCTGTTTCAAGAGTCGGGGAGTGCAATTTTCAGCAAAGCATCACCGGGCGGCTGGCAGGCGATGGAACGGGACGGCGTTTTGGTTACCTTCGACTCCGGCGTGAAGGAACTGGCAGCTGGAGAGTTGAGGGACCACCTTTGGCTCCTGAAGAGCCGTTAAGGGCTCTCGCTCTGCGCCTCGCTCGCCCCAAGTCCCGAATCGGAAGCGGACTCCGTGTCTCTTGACAGCGGGCGGGTGATAGGCTAGAATGGTAGCAGGGTTCGGGACCTGCGCTACCTCCGCCGGCTCCCGAATGCACCTGCGGGGTCGAACGGGCGGGAGGCTGTGCTCGTACCGCTGTTCTTTGACAATATGTCCCCATGGCAGGGAATGAACAAACTGTAGTGACT
>Ga0326727_10006785_pt1 | contig 30981 bp, 27 predicted proteins | sample MB2enrmetagenome_FD_207643 | JGI IMG/M metagenome (GOLD analysis project Ga0326727, IMG submission 207643) | Lab enriched peat soil microbial communities from McLean, Ithaca, NY, United States - MB29MY | ecosystem: Environmental > Terrestrial > Soil > Wetlands > Peat | place: USA: New York... | reverse complement strand
TGAATCTCGCAAAGCTCTCTCCCCACGTCGCGCCGGGCACATAGCACTCCCGCAAGTCTTGCAGCAGCCGGGAGCGCGACTCCCCTTCCGGCAGGGCTGTTTCGATTTGGCTAAGCGCCGCGGAAATTTCCGCCGTGTGCCGGACTTCACCTACGGGCGAGCGTGGCGAGGGACGATTCCCATAATCGCGGAGCGGGAGTAGATTGTACTCTCCATCCAAGGTTGCTCCCTCCGCAACTTCGTCTAAGTCATGGTCCTCCGTCGCCAACCAAAACACCGGGACACAAGGAAGGCCCTTCTCCGAAAGGGACTGCGCAAGCCGGACGGTCGTGAGTGCCTTGTAGAGCGTGAATGCCGGACCGGAAAACAACCCCACTTGCTGGCCGGTCACCACGGCGAAGGTTTCGGGTTCGCTCAGCCGTTGGAGGTTCGCCAAGGTCGGCTCCGAACAGCCAAAAGCCCGATTCTGCCGCGCCAGGATGTCGGCAATCTCCCCACGCGCGGCCGCGAATTCGCTCATTTGACCTGCGACGGCCTGATAGGTACGCGGATCGTACGGTGAGCCGCTATAAAAGTGGCTGACCCTGTCAAAGTGGTAGAGATAATCCGTCAGCAGGGCGCTGGAGTGAGGAACGTGAGTGTACGGAATACAGGTCGCGGTCATGAGAATTGAATATCCTACACGGTCTTCCTATTGACGGCAATGTTTCAGCAAATTTGGCGAAGCAATGACCACCACCCCTTTGAGCACACGTGCACCCTTCGCCTCAGTTGGATTAGATGTGCGAACCCCGACAGAGTTACGGAAGCAAACGTTCAAGAGGTAGGGTAGAGGGTGCAAGCGCCGCAAGGGCGCTGCGCCCCTTACTGCCGAAATACGAGATCCCTTATTAAGCCGAGTCGAATTTGAACCCAGCTATGTGAGCCGCATTGGGGCCCGACCGGTTGGCAGGGGTTGAGGCGGCGCCTTGGCCGCGCCGTTTGCCGGCTGACGGGATTCCACTTGCCATTGGTCACCGGACTTCCGCAAAACGTAACGCTGACGAATCACCAATTCTGTCACGTTCGGGCTTTGAAACCTAACGTATGCCTCAGCCGTGTCACCGTGGAATTTAACTTCTTCAACCTCTAAATCCATATTGTGGAAGACACCTTGCGGCAAGTTGCGAACATGATCCTTGATGACCGGCGGAATTGCCAAAGTGGCGGAAAGATTCTGCGCCGTTCGGGGCATGTCCTGGAAGGCAGGCCCCGCAGCAGTTTTCGGTTTGAAGGATTCCAGTGGCCGGGGCGATGAGGGACGGGACGGCTTCGCCGGGGCTGCCGTTTCCGGTGCCGGCGCGGAGGCGCTTGGCGCCCCCCTCGGCGCCCGCAGAAAGGCATCCAGTTCCTGCTCGATCTGCGCGATCCCTTTCTCGTGTCGCTCCCGAGCTTTTTGGATCCGCCAGTCCACAATCGGCTGAGCGAGATAGCTTCCGACGGTGAAAATGGGTTTCCAAGGAAGCAGAATGACGAGGACCACCAACGCACATCCCCAAAAACCCTCGAGGGCGAGCACGCTGACCAATACTGCTTGCAGGGCAATGCGGATTTCCGTCTCATTCGTGATCATCGTCTCCTCACATCGCAAACGTATCGGTGCCAGTCTTAACGCCTTTGCGCAGTCTGCCAGTTTCCGAGCCGGGCAGATCTGATTTCCTTGAATATTCCTTGGCAATGGTCCCAGGGAACTTTGGTTCTCTCATCCGGCATTCGAAAACTGGTCAACCAGCGGCCGATTCGTGCCGCCTCTGGGTAAATCTTGCCGGACATCGGCTGCTAAGTCCCGCCCAGGCAAGCACGCCACGAGGAATTGTGCAAACCGCTTGCCATTCCTGCCTCACAAGTGAAGGACTTCCGATTTATTCTCAAGGGAGGACATGGCTACACGCAGAGACGATGCAGTGTGGAGGATGCGACTATTCTAAGTTTGCCAATCTTCGGCGGGGCCTAATCAGAACAACGTGTAGATATAGGGCGCCGCAACTTCCGCGGCCCCCACGAGGACGACGAGGAATGCCAGTGCCATCATGAAAAAGAGAGGCCAGATTACGCGATTGGCAAGGCAGTACCCAACGATATCGCGAATCAGAACCCATCCGTAATAGAGCCTCCGCATAAGCTACCTTTTCCAAAGCATCCTGACTAATCAGGGCCAAAATCCTGCTTCCAGTCGACGGTTTCTTCCCACGGGGGCTGCTCGTCCTTAAGCAAAAGAAACTTGTTGAGGACAAGCACGTCGAGTCCAGTGCGCATGAAACATTGGTAAGCATCCGCGGGCGTGCAGACAATCGGCTCGCCCCGGACATTGAAGGAAGTATTCACCAGCAACGGGCAGCCGGTCATTCGCTCGAAAGCGGAAAGAATGGCATGGAAATCCGGATTCGTTTGCCGCGACACGGTTTGAATGCGGGCGGAGTAATCAACATGAGTGATTGCCGGCGCCAGGGAGCGTACCTGGTTCACCCACTGCTCCAAGGGCGGGGCTTCATCGCCCGAGGGTGGACAGCGCTTATCTTCGCGCAGGCTCGCCACCATCAGCATATAAGGCGACGGGGCATCCAGTTCAAACCATTCAGCGGCGCGATCCGCCAAAACCGCCGGAGCGAAAGGCCGGAAAGACTCGCGGAATTTCGTGGCCAGGTTCAAGTGCGATTGCATTTTGGGGTTGCGGGCATCCGCCAAGATAGAGCGATTGCCGAGCGCGCGCGGGCCATATTCCATGGCTCCCTGAAACAAACCCACGGCGCGGCCTTGGGCAAGGAGGGCGGCTATTTTTTCGGCCCGTGATTCACCTTCTACTATCCGGTAGGAGTAACCATTGGCGGTGAGGAATTTTTGTACCTCCTCGTCTCTGAAACCCGGCCCCAAATATGAACCGCGCATGGCGTCGTCCCCCGAATCGCACGTTCGCGGCTGGCTCTCCGCCTGATGCCAGGCAAACAACGCTGCCCCCAGGGCGCCGCCGGCGTCCCCCGCCGCGGGCTGGATCCAGATGTTGCGAAACATCTTCGAACGCGCGATCACCCCATTGGCGACGCAGTTCAAAGCCACTCCTCCCGCCAGACAGAGGTTTTCCTCACTGGTTTGGCGACGGGCGGCGCGAGCCATCCGCAGCATGATCTCCTCCGTGACGACCTGAATGGAACGCGCCAAATCCATTTCCCGTCGGGTGATGGCGCCTTCCGGAGCGCGGGGTGGACCTTCAAAAAGTTTCTCGAAAGCTCGATTCGTCATTTGCAGTTCGTGCAGGAAACCGAAATACTTCATGTTCAGCCGGAACGAACCATCCGGACGAAGATCCACAAGGTGTTGATAAATGCGGTCGGCATACGTGGGACGCCCGTACGGAGCCAGCCCCATCAGCTTGTATTCCCCGGAGTTGACCTTAAACCCCGTGTAGGACGTGAAGGCAGAATACAGCAGTCCAAGCGAATGCGGAAATTGTTGCTGCCAGAAAATCGAGACGCCGTTTCCCTGCCCTTTTCCGATCGTCGCGGTATCAAACTCACCGACCCCATCCGCGGTGAGGATGGCCGCGGACTGGAACGGCGATGGGAAAAAAGCGCTCGCCTGATGCGCCTGGTGATGCTCGGGGTAAACAAACTTCCGAGGCCGTGCGTAGCCAAGGCGGCGCAATTCCATCTCCATGACATAAGGAAGCCACAGGCGTTCCTTGAGCCAGAGCGGAATCGCCTGTCGAAACGCCTCCCAATTTTGCGGCGCGGAAACAAAGTGAGATTTCAGGATGCGCACAAACTTGGTGAGAGGTTTTTCGTAGTAGGCAACAACGTCAAGATCGTTCTTCCCCACCTTTCCTTCCGCCAGGCAGAAGTTCACGGCGTGGATCGGAAAGCGGGCGTCGTGCTTCCGCCGCGAGAAGCGCTCTTCCTGGGCGGCGGCGATGATCCGGCCGTCACGCACCAGGCACGCGGCGCTGTCGTGATAAAACGCACTGATCCCCAGGATATTCATCGCTGACTATTCCGCCGAAGCCAATTGCCATACTCGATCACGCAGATATTCCGCGTAAATCTTATGCCCGGCCGTGTCGAGGTGAGCCCCATCGTGATAGAGTTTGGGAACGCCAATATTGCTTCGAAAGAGGGAGAGCGGGTAGGCAGCGGAAACCCGCATCCTTGTAAGATTAGGAAGAAATGCATCAAGGACACGCTGGGTCAATTCGCTCGCCCGGCCTTCCCGCGCCTCGTCTTCGTTGGGAAGAAACTCAAAATCCACCTGGGCATTTTGCTTGCGTGCCATGAATGCAATCCACAACCACGCGCCGACACCATCGCCCAGCACCGCTTCCGGCTGTGCGCTGGCCTCAAAGTTTGGATTTCTGACGGTAAAGCGCTGGTTATATTCCCACCGAAGGTGCTCCCAAAACTCCTGCCAGGCGAATTGCGGCCGATGACCTTCCGCAAAAAACGGCAATTGCGCAATGCCGTAGAGCGGGCGGTAGGCATCGTTGGGAGGCCCCATCACCATCACTAGATTTGCCTGGAAAAGGCCGAATTCCTTCACGTAAGCAAGTTCGTGCTGCGGCCCCCAAGCGTTCACTCCCATGCAGAGGACTTCCACCTGCCGCGGCGAGTTGGGCAGCGCACTAGGCTTTTGATTCAGGAGTCCTTCTAAGCAAGTCGCATAGATTTGGCTCTGGTCAAGGTAGGAGCCGCCGTACAAAGTGGAGTCACCGAGCATCAGGATGCGAAATGTGCCCGCAGGCTTTTCCGCCGCGACGTTGCGGGAGCGCATTCCAAAGGCGTTGATGTGGATTTCTCCGCCGTAGCGGTGAACATCCTGATTGGGAGCCGGGTAATAGCCAACGCGGGGATCAACTCGGTAGAAAATGGGATTGCCAAAGCCCTTCGAGCGAAGCATCAATTCGCTGCATCCAGCGAGGACCATGACAAAGGAGAGAATCCCGATCGCCCAGGCAAGAAAGTGGGATTCCCGGCAGGCGGGTTCAACCGTGAAGAGCCGTTGGTAGTACTTGGCACGCTTCCCGTCGGGCGCCGCGGGTTGCCAATACGACGGCCACTCGCTGTGCAGCCGCAAACCCAGCAGGTCAACCCTCGCCACTGACAGCGATAGACGGATGGCGCCAAAAACCAAAACGTAGAACGGCCAGAGCAGAACCAGCGCCATGACGCGCCCCAAGGCCGCGCCGAGCCAGTGGGCGGCCCGCAAAATCGGTATCTGCAAAGCCGGAGAGTTTAATCCCAGGGCGAGGAGTAACGCTGCTGCCCACACCACGATCGCCAGATTGCGATGGCCGCGCGCGAGCAACAACATACCAAAGGCTGCCCCCACCACGATAGACCCAATAACCGGCGGCGCGGTAACCAGGCGCGGCTCCGGGATCGGCGGGAACCATTGCAAATCTTTCATGGGCCACGCTTAGACGGCCAGTCCTATGTTCGCTTCGTGGAGGGCCGTCGCAATTTGTCTCTTGGCCTGGGCGGAAGGGGGCAGCAAAGGAAGTCGCGGGATTCCTCCGTGATACCCGCACAGGTCGAGCGCGGCCTTGATTCCCGCCACACCATAGGGGATAGCGATTTTCTGCCCCAGCGGTATGAGGCGTTGCTGCAAGTCGCGCGCTTCCTTGGCGTGTCGGTGGAGGAACGCTTGGTAAAGGCCCACGCAGAGCGACGGGGCAAAATTGGCCAGGCCCAGCACGGCCCCCACCGCGCCTTCGCACAAGGCGTCGTAAAAAATGGATGCTGCACCGACCAACACACGGAACCCCGGGCGAACCTTGGATAGAACGGCGCGCACGAAATCCAGCTTACCGGAGCTTTCTTTGAGCCCCACCACATTCGGCAGCCGCGAGAGCTGGACGATCGTCGCCGGGTTGACCTCAAGACCCGTAAATTGTGGAATGGAATAGATCAGCACCGGCCGGGTGACGCCAGCGCCCACGGCGCGGTAGTGGGCCACCAGGGCGGCGGAATCCATGCGAGGTTTGTAGTAGTTCGGGGTGAGCACCAGTAGCGCATCGGCTCCGCGCGCCACGGCTTCGCGGCTCAGGTTGAGCGTGGCGCGGGTGCTTTCCAAACCCGTACCCACCAACACGATCTCGGGCGCTCTCACGACTTCCCGGGCGACGTCGACCAGCCGCAGCCGCTCGCTTTCAGCAAGATACGGTGCCTCGCCCGTCGAACCCGCCACCAAAATTCCCGCCAGTCCAATGCCGGTGATCCAACTCAGGTTCTCGCGGAAGAATCCCTCATCCAAATCGCCGCGCCGGTTGAAGGGCGTGGCGACAGGGCAGATTACGCCTTTTAAATTTTTGATAACTTCATTTCTTGTCATGGTCATGTCCGGGCCACCGATCCTTGGCGTTGGTGGAGTTTCTGCAAGCTCTCCACGTGCGTTTCACCCTCCTGGAGGGCGCGAATTCCCTGAATCGCCGCATCCGCCGCGGAAAGCGTGGTGATGCAGGTCACTCCGTGTTGCACGGCCGCGCGCCGGATAGCCTTGTCATCGAAGCGCGATTTGCGCCCCAGAGGCGTGTTGATGATCAGATTGATCTCGGCGCTCTTAATGCGGTCCACGACATTAGGCCGCCCCTCGTTGACTTTATAAACCCTTTCCACCTTGAGGCCCGTGGCGCGCAGAGCTGCCGCCGTGCCCCGTGTGGCGACCAGCGTGAAACCCAGGCTCTCCAGGTCGCGTGCAATGGGAATCACGCCGGGTTTGTCGTGATCGTTTACGGAGATGAAAACGCGCCCTTTGATGGGAATCCGCTGGCGCGCCCCAAGCTGGGCCTTCGCGAACGCCAGCCCGAAGCTGTCAGCAACGCCCATGACCTCTCCGGTGGATTTCATCTCCGGCCCCAGAATCGTGTCCACTCCCGGCAGTTTCTGGAATGGGAAGACGGGTGACTTCACAAATGAATGGCTGACCGGCAACTCCAGGGGCAGGCCGAAATCCACAAGCTTGCGGCCCACCATCAGCCGTGCCGCAATTTTGGCGAGGGGGAAGCCCGTTGCCTTGCTCACATAAGGGACCGTACGGGAGGCGCGCGGATTCACTTCCAGGACGTATACCTTGCCATTTTGAATGGCGTACTGCACGTTCATCAGCCCCACAACCTTGAGCTCGCGCGCCAGGCGAACCGTGTAGTCACGCAGCGTCTGGCGCTGATCCTCGGGGATGCTTACCGCGGGCAGCACGCAGGAACTGTCACCGGAGTGTATCCCCGCCTCCTCGATGTGCTGCATAATGCCCGCCACCACCACGTCGGCGCCGTCGGCGAGCGCATCCACATCAACTTCCGTGGCGTTTTCAAGAAAGCGGTCAACCAGAATCGGCAAAGCGCGTTGCAATTCTTCCGCGCGGAGAACGTATTCGCGCAGCGTGGCCACATCGTAGGCGATCACCATCGCCCGGCCGCCCAGCACGTAGGAAGGCCGCACCAACACCGGATAGCCGATGCGCGCGGCGATCTCCAGCGCTTCCTGCACATTCATGGCGGCGCCGTTTTCGGGCTGCGGGATTCCCAGGTCGGCAAGCAGTTTGCCGAAGTGCTTGCGGTCTTCCGCCAAGTCAATGGATTCCGGCGAAGTGCCCACAATGGGCACGCCCGCCGCCTTGAGCTGGCGGGCCAGGTTCAGAGGCGTCTGCCCTCCGAATTGAACGATGACGCCCGTGGGCTTTTCCTCTTCCACAATCGCCATGACGTCTTCGAAAGTCAGCGGCTCAAAGTAGAGGCGGTCGGAAGTGTCGTAATCGGTTGAGACCGTTTCCGGGTTGCAATTCACCATAATCGTCTCGAAGCCCTCTTCTTTGAGGGCGTACGAGGCGTGGACGCAGCAGTAATCGAACTCAATTCCCTGTCCGATGCGGTTCGGGCCGCTGCCCAGAATCATGATCTTGCGTCGCGTCGTGGGCTCGGCCTCGTTTTCCTCTTCGTAAGTCGAATAGAGGTAAGGTGTGAAGGATTCGAATTCCGCCGCGCACGTGTCCACGCGTTTGAAAACGGGCCGCACGCTGAGCGCTATGCGGCGCTGCCGCACTTCCTCGGCGCTCTTTCCCCAGAGTTCCCCGAGGTAAGGATCCGAGAAGCCATATTGCTTGGCGAGATGCAACACGCTGGCGGGAATGTTTTCCAGCGTGAAGCGCCTTAACTCACCTTTGAGCTCAAGAATCTGCTGGAGTTGATTCAGAAACCACGGGTCGATACGCGTGATTTCGTACAACAACTCGGGGCTGTAACCGATCTCGAAGGCGTGCAAGAGGTCCCAGAGGCGCTCGGGGTGCGGAATCGCCAATCGCCGCTCAAGTTCGGCCGGATCCGAGGGCGAGGTGGGCGTTTTGCGCCCGGTTTCGAGCGAGCGGATCCCCTTCATCAAGGCTTCCTTAAACGTCCGCCCGATCGCCATGACTTCGCCCACCGACTTCATCTGCGGCCCCAGCGTGTGGTCCGAGTCGGGGAATTTTTCCTGCGCCCACTTGGGAATCTTAGCGACCACGTAATCGATGGTGGGCTCGAAGCAGGAGGGAGTCTTCTTGGTGATGTCGTTGGGGATTTCATCCAGGGTATAGCCCACCGCCAAGCGCGCGGCGATCTTGGCAATGGGGAAACCCGTGGCCTTCGACGCCAGCGCTGAACTGCGCGAAACGCGCGGGTTCATTTCAATCACCACCATGCGGCCGGTCTCCGGGCTGACGGCGAATTGGATGTTCGAGCCGCCCGTCTCCACTCCCACGGCGCGAATCACCTTGAACGCCGCGTCCCGCATAATCTGATATTCCTTGTCGGTCAGCGTTTGGGCGGGCGCCACGGTGATAGAATCACCGGTGTGGACGCCCATGGGATCGAAGTTCTCAATCGAGCAGACCACGACGGCGTTATCAGCGTGGTCGCGCATGACCTCGAGCTCAAATTCCTTCCAGCCCACCACAGATTCTTCCACCAGCGCTTCGTGCACGGGGCTCAGCTCGAGGCCATAATGCACCTTTTCTTCCAGCTCCTCGCGGTTATAGGCCATGCCCGCCCCCGTGCCGCCCAGGGTGAATGACGGCCGGATAATCAGTGGGAATCCCACCTGGCGGGAGAACTTCAGCGCGCCCTCAACCTTATTCACCAGGACGCTCTTCGGCACCTCGAGGCCGACTTGCAACATGGCATCCTTGAACCATAAGCGGTCTTCGGCCATTTTGATGGCCTTCAGCGACGCGCCGATTAGTTGCACATTGTACTTATCCAGGACGCCGCTCTCCGCGAGCTCGACGGAAAGGTTCAGCGCCGTCTGCCCGCCGACGGTCGGCAATAGCGCATCGGGCTTCTCCAGCGCGATGATGGCTTCAAGATACTCGACCGTAAGCGGCTCGACGTAAGTGGCGTCCGCGAATTCCGGATCGGTCATGATGGTGGCGGGGTTGGAATTTACCAAAACCACCTCGTAGCCCTCGGCCTTCAGCGCCTTGCAAGCCTGCGTGCCGGAATAGTCGAACTCGCACGCCTGGCCGATAATGATCGGCCCGGAACCGATGATCAGAATTTTGTGTAAGTCAGTGCGTTTGGGCATATTTGGCTACGACTTCATGGAGTCGATCTACCCCAACAAGCGAACTTGGCGCCACGGCGGCAAATCATGGTCCGCGCCTAAGGACAGCAGCCAATCTTTCATGACCTCATGGGGAATATAGTGCCCCGCCCCGAATTCCGCAATTCCGCGCCGAATTGATTCGAGTTGCTGTAGTTGCGTCTGAATGTGCATTTCCATCTTTGCTGCCCACGGGGACGAGCCGCGGACCTAAAGAACAGGCCCGCGCTTCGCCCCTTTTACCCTTTAGCCTTTATCCTTTACCCTTCCCCCTTTTCTTGCACTGTTCCATCATGGTTACAAACCGGTCAAACAAATACGCCGAGTCGTGCGGGCCGGGCGAGGCCTCGGGGTGATACTGCACGCTGAACAAGGGCATGTTTCGATGCCGCAGGCCTTCCAGCGTATCGTCGTTCAGGTTTTTATGGGTCAGGATCACCTCACTCGCTTTCAGTGAATCCGGGTCCACTGCAAAGCCGTGATTCTGCGCGGTAATTTCCACTTTCCGGGTTTCCAGGTTCAGAATGGGATGATTGCCGCCGTGGTGGCCGAACTTGAGTTTGTACGTCTTCCCTCCCAGGGCGAGGCCGATGATCTGGTGGCCGAGGCAGATCCCGAAGATGGGCACGCGGCCCATCAGGTCGCGCACCGCCTGCGCGGCGTACTCGACGGGTTCGGGATCACCCGGACCATTGGAAAGAAACACCCCATCCGGTTCGAGTTCCATGACCTCTGCCGCGGTGGTCATGGCAGGCACAACGGTAACGCGGCAGCCGACATCCACGAGCCTGCGCAAAATGTTTTGTTTGATTCCATAGTCATACGCCACTACGTGGAATCGCGGCTCAAGGGGCGGGGGGCTTTCACCTGTCATAATGTGGCGGGATGGTTCCGTCCACTCGTAGGGTGAGCTTACCGTGACGTGACTGGCGAGGTCGAGGCCGACCATGCTCGGTGCGGCCTGAGCTTTCGCCACCAAAGCCTGCTCATCGCGGTCGACCGTGGATACGACTCCGCGCATGGCGCCGTGCTTGCGCAAATGGCGGACGAGCGCGCGCGTATCAATGTGGGAAATGATGGGAATGCCGTGGTTCGCGAGGAATCCGGAGACTTCCTCTTCCGAGCGCCAGTTGCTGGCCAATTCGGAAAGCTCCCGCACCACCAAACCTTCCGCGTAAGGCCGCGCGGATTCACAATCGAGCAGGTTCGTCCCGTAGTTCCCAATGTGCGGGTAGGTGAGGATTACAATCTGCCCTGAATACGAAGGGTCCGTGAGGATTTCCTGGTAGCCGGAAAGAGAAGTATTGAAAACGACCTCGCCAAGACGTTCACCCGAGGCGCCAAAACCACGCCCCCTGAAAATTCTTCCGTCCTCTAGGGCGAGAATCGCGTCCATTCACCCTCCAAGATCGGGAGATCGGGTGATCCGATGATCGGATGAACGTTAAACAATCCACGCAATGTTGGCCTTTTGTTCATCCGATCACCCGATCGCCCGATCACCTGATTATTTCACCCAACCCATTTGGCTCATTGGCCAGTACACAAAAACCGCCTTGCCGTAAATGTACTGGCGATCGACGGTGCCCCACTCACGACTGTCATTTGAGGAGCTGCGATGATCGCCCAGCACGAAGTAATGATCCGGCTCAACCCGCACCGAGGGATAACTCTGTTCGTCAAGGTAACTGGGCGGAACATAGGGCTCGCTCAGGGGCTTACCATTCACCAGCACGTGGCCATCGCGAATACTCACCTCATCCCCGGGCAATCCGATCACTCGTTTGATGTATGACTTGGAGGTATCGAGCGGATAGCGGAAAACCACCACGTCACCCCGCTCGATGGGCCGGAAGCGGTAGAGAAACTTATTGATGAAAATACGTTCGTGGTTTTCCAGGCGGGGCATCATGCTGGTGCCCTCCACCTGTACGGGTTGGTAGAGAAAGACAATGACGAAAAAAGCCAAAAGCACTGACAGAATAAGGTCGCGCAGCCAATAGCGAGCCTCGAAAAACCATTTGTGCGCAGTGCTCGTGTCTTTCCCTTCGTCAGCCGCCGGCAATTTGATGTGCTCCTGGCCCCACTGGTGTTCCGACTTATTTTTATACCATAAATTCGTCATCGCGTACCAGGATTGAACACGCCCGCCGAAGGCCAGAGGCGTGCAAACCTGGCCGGGTGCTTAACCGCAGCCGGCGGTTCATCCCCCGCCTGATCGTTTTCCCCTCTCTTGCTTTTCCGCAACCAGTTGTGTACAAACAGACTCGGCATTCAGTTTCGTACATACACCTTGGGTTTGCATGAGCAAAGGGCTGTGGGTGAGTTCTCATAATCCGCTTGCGAAGTGGGCAGCATGCGCTCTGTTTGCTGGATGCATCTCCCTCGTCCCGGCTCCCCTGCCAGCGGAAACTCCCCTGCCTGAGGCGCCGCCAGCAATGCCCACCACGATTGTCCCCGTGTTGCCCTACAATCGCGGCCACTGGAATTTCGGCGCGCAGGTGGGATACTCCATGGAGTACGGCTTGGATTGGCACGAGGTTTCGCACATCCAGATGCTCATCGCCCAACCCCAACTCGGCTTCATCGTGCGAGATTTCCGGCGCTCCCCCGTGCGGCGCTTTGAGATTATCAACGAGGGCATTCTCGGCGGCGCCGTTCATCCCAGCCGGGCCTACTTGGCCGGTGACGCGTTGATCTTCCGGCTCGATGGCAGGGAGCATGGCCGCTGGGTTCCCTTCCTCGATGCCGGCGCCGGCGTGCAGCGCACTCCTTTGAGCCAACACGTCCCGGAAGTAAATGGATTCACCCAGTTTTCGCCGCAGGGGGGATTCGGCTTGCAATACTTTATCCGGCCGCAGCGCGCCTTGGTGCTCGAGTGGCGAACCATCCACATGTCAAACGCCAACCTCGTTCCTCCCAACATGGGGTTCAACAGCAGCATGATTACGCTGGGCTTCCGCTGGCTGCGCCGGCCGGTAAGATCGGGCGATCGGGTGATCCGGTGACCGGTTGAGTACGATCGGGAGTCGGCGTTGTTCTTTGTTCATCCGATCACCCGACCACCGGATCGCCCGATGTCGTCAACAGCCAATCGATCAGCCAAAGATATCTTTGACTTTCTCAGCGGTGCGACGTTCCAGGGGGTGATTATCAACGCGCACGAAGGGAGCGAGAATTTCCAGCCAGCGCCGATGATCGCGTGACAGGCGGGTGGGGGTTACGACGAAGACCGAGATGTAGAGGTCGCCGTGGCTGCGGCCTTCCAGAGTCGGCATACCAAAACCGCGCGCGGGGAAGACCTCGCCGCTCTGTGTGCCTTCGGGGATGCGCAAGGTGTACTCGCCGCGGAGCGTGGGTACCTTAACCTCCGCGCCCAGCGCCGCCTGGGAAATGGAAATCGGAATGGTGTAGAAGAGGTCGTTGCCGCGCCGCTCGAAGAAAGTGTGTTCGCGGATTTTGAGAATCACGTAGAGATCCCCGGGAGCGCTGCCGCGCGTGGCCACGCCACCTTCGCGGGCTACCCGCAGGCGGGTGCCATCGTCCACACCCGCCGGAATCCTCAAATCCAAGACCCGCTCCGTGTTCACACGGCCTTCGCCTCTGCATGGGCTGCACATCTCGCGAATCACTTGGCCCAGCCCTTGGCATTGCGGGCACGTGCGGGTGACGGTAAAGAATCCCTGCTGGTGCCGAAGTTGCCCTCGCCCGCCGCAGGTCGGGCAACTCACGGGTTTGCTTCCCGGCTTGGCGCCCGTTCCGTTGCAGGTTTTGCAGGCTTCCCAACGTGGAATCTTGATTTTGGTTTCCAGGCCTGTAGCCGCTTCTTCCAGGCTGATTTCCAGGTCGTAGCGTAGATCAATTCCCCCCACGCTACGGCTGCGTCCGCGGCTGGTCCGGCCAAAAGCGTCGCCGAAACCAAACAAGTCGCCGAAGATATCTTCGAAACCGGAAAAGATTGTGGAGTTGAAATCCGGCGCCCCGCCCCCGGCGCCCCCCACAGCCGCGTGTCCGAAGCGGTCGTAGGCCGCACGCTTCTGCTGGTCGGCCAGCACGCTGTAAGCTTCCGTAATCTCTTTGAACTTCTCTTCCGATTCCTCTTGGTTGTCGGGGTTGCGGTCGGGATGGTGCTGCATGGCGAGGCGACGATAAGCGGTCTTGATCTCCTGCTCGGAGGCTTCCCGCGTTACGCCCAGCACCTCGTAATAGTCACGCTTTTCCTTCAATCCTCAACCTCAGTTGTGCGGAGATTTACGCAAAGGCCCTGCCCGGCCGCGCGCCCCCTGGCCATCAATACGGAGCGCCCGGAGTTTTCCCCCTCCACGCGAAACGCCCGCCAGTATTGGGAAGGCGCCTTTACAATTCCATCCTGCGCAGCATCCTTGCGCTACGATTCATCCGCAATGTCGTGCCCGGGCTTGCCTTCCACCGCCACCTTGACAATCGCCGGACGCAGCAGCTTGTTCTTCAGTCTGTAGCCGCGCTGCAACTCCTCCACAATCTCATGCTCGCGACGGCCTGGGGCGTTCACGGTTTCGACCGCCTGATGCAGGTAGGGGTCAAACAACTGGCCGGTGGTCTCGATGGGCGCCAGTCCGGCGCGGCCCAGCACCTCGCGAAGTTCACGGTAAATCAGTTCCAGACCCTGGTAGAAGGCCGCCGGCACGCTATCGTCGCGGTGCTGAAGGGCGCGCTCGAAACCGTCGAGGGTGGGCAGCAAGGAACGCAGCAGATCTTCCGCCGCATGCTGGCGCAGCTCCTCTTTTTCTTTTTGCGTGCGTTTGCGGAGATTCTCCAACTCCGCCTGCTTCCGCAGCAGACGATCGTAGAGATCTTTGCGTTCGGCCAGCGCTTTTTCGCAAGCTTCCGCCGACCCCGCTGGGGGCGCGCTGGGCGCGGCGGCTGCAACGCTCTCGCTCGCGGGCGCGGATCCATTCTCCCGGGCCTCACCGGGTTGGGAAGTTATCGTCAAGTCTTTTTCGTTATCCATGGGTTCCATACCATCCGATATCCGGGACGCCCCCGGCGCGCACGGCCGAATCTTTCAGGGGGAAAAACCAGGTTTAATTGGAGCTGAGCAGGAGGCTACATAAATGGGCAACATACTCGACGGTGCTCATGGCGCGATCGTACTCCATGCGCATGGGCCCCACCACGCCCAGCGCCCCCACCGCACGGTTGCGGTAGTGCAGCGGCGCCACCACCAGCGTGCAATGGTGCATCTGCTTCTCGGCATTCTCCCGCCCGATCAGGATGCGCACGCCCGCTTCCGGGGTTTGCAAGCAGGCTTCCAGAATCCGTGCCAGCTTGGCTTTCTCCTCCAGCGTCTTCACCAACTGTTTGACCTTCTGCACATCCTCAAATTCCGGGCGTTCCAGAACCTTGGCCGTACCGTCCACAATCAGCCCGCCCGTCTCGTCTTCCGAGAGCGCACCCCACATGAAGAGCGTGGCGACGTTCTTGAGCAGGCGGTCGTAAAGAATCTTGTCTGCTTCCATGCGATGGAACACTTCCAGGCGGATGGTGCCGAGCGACCAGCCATGGAACTCCGCGTTGAGGAAGTTTGCGGCTTGGTCGAGTTGCTCCTGCGTAAATTCGTCCTCCAGGCGAACCACGCGGTTTTCCACCAAATCGGGCTTGGAAACGATCACCACCAGCACGCGGTGGTCCGGAAGGTTGATAAACTTGATGTGCTCCAGCAGCTTTTCCTCCAGCGCCGGCGCCAGCACCAGGCCCACGTTGTGCGACACCTCGGAAAGGGTGCGGGAAGCTTTGACCATCAGCCGCTCCAGCCGCTCACCGTCGGAACGCAAGGTCTGGTCAATGTAGCGCTCCGTGTCCGGGGCCAAGCGCGCGCCGGTCACCACGCGATCCACATAAAAGCGATAGGCCTTTTCCGTCGGCACGCGCCCCGCCGATACGTGCGGCTGCGTCAGAAAACCACCATCTTCAAGTACCCCGAGGACCGAGCGAATGGTCGCCGAACTAACCGGGGTCGCCATCTGCGCAGCTAATGCCTTGGACCCTACAGGGAAACCACTGGCGATGAATTGGCGAACTAGTGCCACCAGGATTTCCCGGTATCGATTTGACAGGTCAATTTGCCCCATCGTCTTGGCCCTAACTGACAAGATATCAAAAAGTTCGAGGCGAATGAGTCCTCAATTCATTCTATCGGCGGCGCTGCGCGGTGTCAAGATTGGGGAGAATTGGGCAGTGGTACAGCTTGGATTCTTCTGGAGCGGGTTAGTTTCCGGTGAGCCAGCTTTTTGAGGATGAACCAATTGCAGCGCCGGAACTATCTGAGCGGCCATAAGTTGCAGTAAGACGAGCGGAACGATTTCTTTGCAGCCAACCGGAAAATACCTCCGAGTGGGCGATGATCCGGTGGTTGAAAAGTTTTCCGTCCACGCTGCGCCGTTACAGAGGATCTATCTTAGCCGGTGGTCATTTTCCGGGAGGCCAACTTCACATGCGCAGGCTGGTTCCGGGAATCTGGCTGTCGAATGCTTGCTTTCAAGCGTAATTGCCGGTAGGATATCTTCAGCATCAGGGCATCCAACGTAAGGGAAGCCGAGGCTCAGCGAGATGACCAGCACGACCGTCTCCCGCTACCGCATTTTGGAAAAGCTCGGGGGCGGTGGAATGGGTGTGACGCACAAAGCCGCCCAAGATCGTGGTCATCATGACTCCCGAGCAGTTCCCTTCCGGCTGTCTCCGGTCGTCAAAAACTCGTTAGAAGGAGGGAAAAATGGAATCATCGCGTCAGACTTCCCCTCGGGTTGACCGTCACTTTGGCCTGAGCAGTACGTTTTGCCTTCTTGCTGTTATTTTGCCCTTGGGAGCCTCGCTTGTCTGGGTGCAGCAGACCGCGGGACAAGGCCCACCTCAGACGCGGACGGACAGCGTCAAAGACTCAATCCACGGCGTAGAGATCGTTGACCAGTTTCGGTGGCTTGAGGACCGAAAGAGCGCGGAGACGCAAGCCTGGATCGAGGCAGAGAATAAATATGCCCATTCGATCCTGGCTTCTATACCCCAGCGCGAGCGACTGAAGCAGCGTCTCACCGAACTCGAGAAGATCGACACGATCTCGCCTCCGATCGAGCGCCACGGGCGCTACTTCTTCTCCAAGCGGCTCGCCAACCAGGAACTGTTTGTCATCTACATGCGGGAGGGGCTGAAAGGCAACGACCAAGTCCTGATTGACCCCCATCCGATGAGCGCTGACCACTCGACCAGCGTGAATCTGCTCGAGGTCTCGAAAGACGGCGCTCTCGTGGCCTACGGCGTTCGCAAGGGCGGCGAGGACGAGTACATAGTGAGGGTACTGGACGTGGACGCGCGGAAGGACCTGCCCGATCTCCTGCCGAGAGGGCGCTATTGGGGGATTTCCTTTAAGCCCGATAAGAGCGGGTTTTATTACACGCGCCACGAAAAGGAGGGCCCGCGCGTTTACTACCACGCGCTCGGAGCGGACCCCGCCCAAGACGCACGAGTGTTCGGCAGCGGCTACGGCCCCGACAAGGTCATCTCTGCGGACCTCTCGGAGGATGGGCGTTACCTCCTCATCCACGTGCTATATGGCGCTGCTGCGGAGAAGACTGAGATCTATTACCAGGACGTCGCCGTTCACGGCCCCATCAAACCGGTCGTCAACGACCTTGCCGCGAGGTTCTTCGGCGCCGTAGGTGGTGATCAACTCTTCCTCCGCACCAATTGGCGAGCTCCAAAGAGCCGTATCCTGGCAGTGGATCTCAAGAATCCGGCGCGTGACCGCTGGCGAGAAGTGGTGCCGGAAAGCGATGCCCCCGCCGATGAGCTCTCGCTGATGGGCGGCAAGCTAGTGGTAAACTACGATCGAAATGTGAGCTCGCAAATCAAGGTCTTTGAACCCGATGGAAAGCACGTGCGTGACGTAGCGCTTCCGGCCATCGGCACTGCTTATCTCGACGGACGATGGGAGAGCCCGGAAGGCTTCATAACCTTCAGCTCATACCCAATTCCCATGACGATCTACCGCTACGATATGGCGAGCGGCACTGAGGAGGTATGGGCACGGCTGAAGGTGCCCGTCGATAGTGATAGGCTTGAGGTCAAGCAGGTCTGGTATGAGTCCAAGGACAAGACCAGGATTCCAATGTTCCTCGTGTGCGCGAAAGGGATGCAACTCGACGGCTCTCGTCCGACGTTGCTGACCGGCTATGGCGGGTTCAACTTTAGCTACACTCCCTGGTTCTCATCGACCGCGGTGCTGTGGGCTGAGCAAGGCGGCGTCTATGCTGTGGCGAACCTTCGCGGGGGCGGCGAATTCGGCGAGGAATGGCACAAAGCGGGAATGCTCGACAAGAAGCAAAACGTGTTCGACGATTTCATCGCTGCCGCCGAGTGGCTCATCCAGAACCGCTATACAAATTCGTCCAAGCTGGCAATCCAGGGAAAGAGCAATGGCGGACTCCTGGTCGGGGCTGCCCTCACGCAGCGTCCCGACCTTTTCGGGGCAGTAGCATGCGGCTATCCGCTGCTGGACATGCTCCGCTATCACAAATTCCTACTGGCCCAGTTGTGGGTCTCCGAGTATGGTTCCTCAGACGACCCCGCACAGTTCACATACCTCTACGCTTACTCCCCTTACCAGCACGTGAAGCCAGGGACGAGATACCCGGCAACGCTTTTCTTCACCGGCGATTCCGACACGCGCGTCGATCCGCTCCACGCCCGCAAAATGACAGCGTTGCTCCAGTCGGTGACTGCGGCAGATCGACCGGTCCTGCTCCGCTATGAAACCACATCAGGCCACTCCAGCGGGCTACCGCTGAGCAAGGAGCTCGATGAGATGACCGATGAGCAAGTCTTTCTATTCTGGCAACTGGGCGTGCTCGCGTCTCGCCGCTGACCCTGCGCGGGGTGTATTAGCTCGCCAAATAGCCGTGCGCGCCACATGCTTCCAAGACCTCCTGCGCCTCATGAATTTCCCGCCGTAGTTCGCGCCTTCGCCATCTGAGTCTGGATGAGATGGCGGGGCGTTTCGGCAAAAGTCGAAACACAAGGCAGCCGCGCAAATGGGGTTCGAGGAAATAGGTCCCGCCTAGTCGCCCTGTGTTTACCAACCATACCCAGTAGCCAAAAGATGTGTCGCCGTTTGTTCGGCGCGCTGGGAAACCTCCGGACAAACTGTCCCTCACTTTTAGTCCCGCATTACTAGCCAGTCCATACATAAACTTCTTGACACCTGCACGGCCTAGGACTAGTATTTTAATCGAGGCTATTGTCCTTGCGCCGGCAGGCGCGGCACGAGGCTATACCTCACCACCGCAAGCGCCCCATCCCCACCGGCAAGGAGGTTCGCATGTCGCTGACAAAAAAACGAACGTTGACCGCGAAGAGAATGGCCGCCAATCAGGCGAATGGGAAGCGCTCGCGTGGCCCCGCCACACCGCAGGGGCGCGAGCGGATTCGCGATGCGAACCTTCGGCACGGGTTCTACTCGCAGGACCGGGACAAGGCGTTGCGCGCTCTGGGCGAGAATCCTCAAGAATTCGACGCCGTGGTCAAGTCGGTGATGGAGAAGTGGCCGCCGGCGGACGCGTTTGAAGAGCGTCTGGCGATGCGCTTGGCGCGGGCGATGTGGCGGATGGAACGCGGCGATCGCATGCAGGAGGGCTACGCCCTGCGGCAGGCCCAGGAGGTGAACAACCGCCGGGAGGACCGGCTGCACGCGCAGATGATGCGGCTGAAGATGACGGCAGCAAGTTTGCAGTCGCTCGCCCAATCGGTGGCGCGTGAGCATTACGTCACCACTCCCGCCGACCTCGAGCTGATGAAGAACTTGCAGCAGGAGGGGGTCGTGAAGGAGATGGGCGAGATCGCTCTGGCCCTCTTCTACCAACTTCAGGAGCCGGGCGAACACGATGAGGAGGGACGCCGCATCGACCCCAACGAGATTGGCCGCAGGGCCCTCGTAAGGATCAAGGAGATCTTTGGTCTCAGCGGCGACACTCCGCCCGGGGCGCACGTCGCGCCGGATTCCAGCCAGCCACAGGAAAGCCGGCCGGGGGCTGGCGCTACCGAAGCGAAGGAGAAAGGGCCGAACCTCACCGCGGCAGAATGGGAGGGGCGCGAGCCGGTACGCCAGCTTCTCGAACATATTCTCACTCGGCAGGTGGAGATATGCGAGGCGCAGCGCAACGCCACCCTGAAGGAGTCCCTGACGGGGCCGTCGCCCTACGAACGTGCCGCGGAAATCGCACCCATCCACCGCAACGCGATGCTCATGCGGAGAATGGAAGATGCAAACTTTCGGCAAGTTGCGCGCCTCACAACCCTGCTCCTGAAGATCAAACGTCGGGCGCGCGAGAAGGAAATCTCGGAAGGCTCTGCGAAACCCCTAAAAGTTCATGAAAACAAGGCAGGTTAGCCAAGAATTGGGCGGGATATGGTGGCCAACACAAAAATCAAGTTATTGAAATTAAAGAAATTAATTGTCTCGCGCTGGGGCGGGCCGCCGCGAAAAAAAGGGGGCCCCAAAATGCAGGGATAACCCTATGGTTTGCTGAAAAAAAAGGAGATAAAAAAACGACTTGGCTCAAAATCGCCCCCATCCCTAAATATTGAACAAGAATAAGCCAGTTATCCCTGCGAGGCCTAAATGTTATTGAAAGGAAAGAAGAAAGAGGTCAAAGAGATTATCAATTCTGAATCTGATAGAATGACGGCTCCATGCGAAACATCCGATTAATTCTGGCCTATGATGGCACCGACTTTCGCGGCTGGCAGCGTCAGCCGGATGCTCCCACCATCCAGGCATACCTGGAAGACGCTCTCCAGAAGCTGACGGGCTCTCCCGCGCCAGTGTTCGGCTCGGGGCGAACAGATGCCGGCGTACATGCCTTGCATCAGGTTGCGAATTTCCACACAGCTTCCACTATCCCCAGTGCGAATTTTGTCAAGGCGCTGAATGATTTGCTCCCGCCCACGGTGCGGGTCAAGGAGGCGGATGATGTGGCCGCGGCTTTTCATGCTCGCTACAATGTTCTGCGCAAAACTTACCGGTATCGAATCGTGCTAACCCCGGTATGCTCACCGCTCTTGTCGCGATTTGTTTGGCACCATCCGTATCCATTGGATCGTGCGCAGATGGCGCAAGCGGCGGGGCTTTTTGAAGGTGAGCATGACTTCACTTCATTCACAGCGGCCGATGGGCAAGAGGACGAAGATACAAATTCCCGTGTGCGCGTCATACTTCGATCGCGCCTCCTCTGGCACCCGCAATCGTCAATGCTGGTGTATGAGGTAACGGGGAACGGCTTTCTCCGCTACATGGTGCGAAACATCGTGGGGACTCTGGTGGAGGTGGGAAGAGGCAAGCTCGCCCCCAGAGATATCCCAAGCATACTTGCCGCACGCGATCGCACCCAAGCCGGCCCCACCGCGCCCGCGCAAGGCCTTTGTTTGATGAATGTGGAGTATGAGAATCGGATGATCGGGTGATCGAGCCATCGGGTCATTGACGAACTGAGTCACTGGTCATCGAGCCATCGGATCATGCAAAAACCGTTGATTCAATGCTTCGATGGCCCAATCTTTGGATCATAAGATTTTCGTATTTTGGCGGTAGGTTCGGGTAAGATGAATTAGGATTTGCGATTCGAGGCCACGCGCGCCGGTTTGCTTTGTGCAATCCAAAATCGCAAATCCAAAACCCAAAATGGAGAAAGCCTCAGTGAGCACTGCAATTTTGAAGGTCAAAGACAAGAAGCCCGGGCAGCGCGCCTGTGATGAAAAAGATGCCAAGGGCGAATTGTGCCTCGGGCACCTGAAGCGCTGGTACTACTACCACCCGCTGCGGCTCGCTTTCAGCGACGAAGAGGAGGCGGCCCGGAAGGAATTCGGCAAGAATGCCGAGCTCTACCGCTGCGAACGCTGCCACACGCTTTATCGTCCGGTGGCGGCGGATCATTCGACGGCGGGGCAAGAGTTTCAGGTTCATGCCGTAAATCCTTGGGGCGATTTCTCCCGTGAGAACCCCAAGTAGCTGCAAATGCTCCTACGGCCCGAACCCGCAGCGGGCAGGGAAATCCCAAACCCCACATGAGTTCCACAAGCGGCCTCATCTACGACTGGAAGTGAGAGTTTGAGCCAACGCACGAAAGCTGAACTCCTTCTCGTGGTCACCACGTTCATCTGGGGCTCGACCTTTGTGATCGTCAAAGGCGCGCTTGCCGATGCTTCACCCTTTCCCCTTATTGCCGTGCGATTCATCCTGGCGGGAACTCTATTGTTTGGGGTCATGGCGCGCGGGCGCTTGCCACGCGAAACGCTTTTGCCCAGCCTGTTGCTGGGAATTCTGCTCTTCGCCGGCTTCGCCTTTCAAACCTGGGGTCTTGTTTTCACCACCCCTTCCAAGAGCGCTTTCATTACGGGTTTCAGCGTCATCCTGGTGCCTTTGATCTCCCTTTTTCACGGGTACCCCCTGCGCGCCGCGAATGCCAGCGGAGCGGCGTTGGGTTTATTGGGGCTTTACTTCCTGATCTTGCCCTCCGGGGCCGGAGCGGTGAATCGCGGGGATTTGCTGACCTTGTTCGGGGCCATGGCTTTCGCAGTTCACATTGTGCGAGTGGGAACCTACACACGCCGGTTTTCATTCTTGCATCTGGCGCCGGGCCAAATCCTGGTGGTGGGGATCCTGGCAACGTTGGCCGTTCCGTTCGCGCCTTCCTGGACCCTGCATTGGACCGGCCACTTGGTATTCGCTATTGCCGTGACCGCAATCTTCGCCACCGCCTGTGCCTTTAGCATCCAGGTGTGGGCGCAGCAGTATACTCCGCCCGCGCATACCGCCTTGATCTTTGCCCTGGAACCCGTGTTCGCCGCGCTCACATCGCGCGTTGTAACCAAGGAACACCTGGGGGGAAAGGTGCTGGTGGGGTCCGCGCTCATTTTGGCGGGGATGATCATTTCAGAGATGTGGGGCGGGGCACCGCCGGCTCCCGTCGAGGGGTAGGGTGCCCGAGCGCCACTACAGCTTGAGCGGGCGTGCCAGGCTCCGCATCCACTCCTTTTCGCGCGGGGGGTGGTGGAACCTGCATTGTAGTGTATACTGTAGGATGATGGGGCATTGGGGATTCTGGGATTGAGGGAGAGGTCAAGATGAGTGTGAGCGGTCGGCGGGCTCTGCCCGCGTTGGTCATCACTGCAACTCTGGGGATCGGAATTCTGATAGGCACCGTGGTTTCCCACGGTGTTCGTGCGGCCAAAGGTTTTCCCGGCGGCGCGGAGGCCAAACCCCTTCTCGTGCCCTCTCCCGTCGAACTCTCCAACTCCTTTTCCCAGATTGCCGAAAACGTTGTCGATGCGGTTGTGAGCATCAATACCGAAACGACGGTGCGCATCAGCCGCCGTAACCCGCATTCACCTAATGACTCGCCCTTCGACGATTTTTTCGATCATTTTTTTCAGGGAGGGCCGGAGGGTTCGCCCGGAGGGGAAGGTGACTTTCGCCAACAGAGCCTCGGGTCGGGTGTGATCCTTGATAGGAATGGATACATTCTCACCAACGACCACGTGATTACCCAGGGTTCCGAAGATAAGCCGGTGGATCGCATCACGGTTTTCGTGCACGGCGACGAAACCGAGTACAAGGCCCGGGTGGTCGGCGCGGACAAGTGGACGGACCTCGCCGTTATTAAGATCGAGGCCGGGAAGCCACTGCATACGGCCGCACTCGGTGACTCCGATTCGATGCGGGTGGGTGACTGGGTGCTGGCGATCGGGAGCCCCTTCGACCTCGATTCCACCGTGACCGCAGGAATTGTCAGCGCCAAAGGCCGCGATATCGAAGGGGGAACTCAGGGCCAGTTTAAGCGCTTTCTGCAAACCGACGCCGCCATCAATCCTGGGAATAGCGGCGGACCTCTGGTAAATCTAGCGGCGCAGGTGATCGGCATTAACACGGCCATTGCCACCCGGCGCGGGAGCTACGACGGAGTAGGTTTCGCCATCCCCTCGAACACTGCCCGCAAGGTTTACAACGCCATCGTCACCAGTGGCACGGTCAAGCGGGGAGCCATCGGCGTGCAATTCCAGGCGCAAGCTAACCCCGCCTTGCTGCGCAGTTTCGGCACGGACCATGGCATTGTCGTTGACAGCGTTCAGTCTGACAGTCCCGCTGACCACGCAGGCCTGAAGCGGGGCGACGTGATCCTCAGCGTCAATGGCCAAGCCGTGCACGGTGGTGACGAGCTGGTAGCTATCGTCTCCGACACCGATATCGGCAAGAAATTGCGCCTCGAATATTTGCGCGAAGGCAAACGCGCCACCGCCGATGTGGAAGTGGCCGACCGTAACCAGATCATTGGGGAGAACCGCGCCAGCCAGGGGGGAGAAGGTAATCCCGAAGCCAATCCGGAAGGCGGCGGCGTTCTGGGTATGGCCGTGAAGAACCTGACCCCGGATCAGGCACAGGAGCTTTCCGGTCAACTCCACCTCGAAACCAAGCAGGGGGTGTTGGTAACCGACGTGCTAGTAAGTGGTTTTGCTTCCGATCTGGGCGTGGAGCGGGGTGACATGATCCTCAGTATCAATCATAAAACTGTGACTTCCGTAAATGACTACAATAGGCTGCAAGTACTATTGAAGTCTGGCGAGGACGTAGTATTATTAGTGGCGCGCCGGACCGGTCCGCATAGCTTTACGACGCTATTCCTGGCTGACCGCCTGCCTTGAGGGGATGAAAGGAGCGGTTTGAATTCTTCCGATCACAAGACCAGCGACCTAGTGCTTGTTCTGTTGACGGGAGTTTGCCTGGCGGCGATGCGCTTGTACGCCGCCGAAAGCTCGACAACGAACAACGCGCAAAAGCCAGTCTCGCATCAGGCGGCGGGGTCGGCCCAACCGACCACCACGCACCCTGTAGCGAAGAAGGCAGGCCCCCCCACGACGACGTCCCATTCTGCCACCAACCGGAGGGCAACTCACCGCTCAGGCTCAGCGTATTCCGCCGGGAGAAAAACCACCCCGCACGCGTCCTCGGCATCTGGCGTAAAAGGGACGCCAAATCACACAACGGCTTACGCTTCCCAGCACCAAAGCTCCCCCGCGCGCCATAGGTATTCGACAAAGAGGCGGGCGCGCACGCTGACCGGTCAGCAGCGCCGGGCGCGCCTTCACTTGCAACCCGAGCGCGTACAGGAAATTCAGCAAGCGCTGATTCGTGAGGGTTACCTTCAGGGTGATGCGAGCGGCCAATGGGATTCGCGCACCCATGACGCCATGCTGCGCTATCAGACGGAGCATGGGTTTCCCGCTACGGGATTGCCGGAAGCCAAACCGCTGATGAAGCTCGGTCTGGGCTCGCACCCGTTGCCGGCTGAACTCGATCGTGGTGCGGCAGGGGTTGCGAGTCCGGGCGCCGCCCAGGGCGATCTTACCGTGACGCCCCCCTCGACGCCGGTTTCCCAGGCTGCGCCGCCATCCTAGAAAATAGCCTCCCCGGCATCCAAAGTAAGTACCTCTCGCAGGTGTTCCTTCCGAAAACGTCTTGGGGGCCCCCCTCAATATCTAATACCCCTTAACGAGTATTGACTTATGTCAGGTTTATAGCTACCATATCTCATCTCACAAACAACAGGGAGGAACCATATGGCGTTGCAAGGCAAGGTACAAATTCATGTCAGTCAAACTGTCACTCTCGAAAACCTTCAGGCCATCCTCGCGCAAATCGCTGGGATGACCGGCTGCCGAACCTGCGGAATCCTGGGAGTCGATCTTCAACTTACCGGTGATCCTGTGGAACTGCAGCAAATCGCGAAACTTCCCGGTGTACAAACTGTTTCATTTGGTGAATAAATGGAGGCAGGCATGGCCAGCGTCGACACGACCACGACTAGCCGCCCTCGGCCGGCGCTGGCTACCACCTACGAGGGGGACGACATTGCTCTCCTCCAACGCATTATCCCACTCATCGAAATCCTGGAGATTGCCCCCGACGCCATCGCCACCTCGGATGGGAAACGCCAGCGCCTGCGCCCGGAGGTGCTCGAAGAATACGCGGCTGTGCTTCCGCAGGTCAAATTCATCGCGCACGGAGTGGGCCTCTCCATTGGTTCGTTCGATCACTGGGAAGAAGGCTACCTGCGGCTGCTGGACGAACTCTTCACGTGCTTTCATTTGGAGTGGCACAGCGAACACCTCGCCTGTACGGTAGTGGCCGGCGAAAACGTCGGAACGATGTTTTCTCTGCCTCGCACCGAGGAGGCGCTCGACCTGGTCTGCGAGCGCGTACGGCTCCTTCAGGAGCGCTATCGCGTTCCGTTCCTGCTGGAGCACGTGATCCACCTGCTGCCTGACGCGCCTGCCGAATACACTCCTGCCGGCTTCCTCAATGCCATCACTTCACGCACAGGGTGCGGCCTGATCCTCGATGCCTACAACCTCGAATGCGACGCTTATAACCAGGGTCTGGATATTGCTGCGTTCCTCAACGAACTTGACCTCGCCCCGGTGCGCGAACTGCATCTGGCCGGCGGTGTCCAACACAACGGTTTTTACCTGGATATCCACTCCAGGCCCACGCGCGAAACGACCCTTGCCCTCGGGCTTGAAGTCATCAGGCGCGCTCCCGGCCTGAGGGTGGTGACTTACGAGTTTCTTAAGGAAGCCGTGACGCTGCTCGGCCACGACACGATCTGCGCCGAGCTCCAGCGGATTCGGCAGGCGATTCAGCAATGACCGGGCTCGAACTACAGCAACGTGGCCTACTCAACCTTGTCAAGGGCCGCGGCGCCCCTCCCGTCGATCCCTATCTGCAACGGGTGGCTGGCTCCCGTGAACTTGCCATGGTTCGCGAAATCGCGCTCTGGTGGCGGACCTTTCAGCTCGAATCTCAGTGTCGGTTCACATCACGGCTCTTGAAACGCCTCGGCTCCTTCCCGGCGCGCGTGGCCGCCTATTTCGACAACACCGCAACTTCCCCCTTCGTCGAGGAACTCAGCCTGGGCTTTCTCAGCACGCTTCGGGTGGACGACGACCCCCTGATCCGTGCCGTCTCGCAATTCGAGTATGGGTTTCTGCAGGTGCGCAGCGGTTGCAATGAGTCCTTTGAAATCCTCTGGGACCGGCACCCCGATCTCGTCTTTCTCGCGCTTGAGAACGGTAGTGATCTTCCGGAACCAGAACCGGATTGTCATTACCTCATGCAAGTGGCGCGAAACCTGCCCAAGTTGATCGCCTGCAGCCGCGAATGCACACCCTAGGTTTTAGCGATCAGTTTAAGTTGCGGCGGCTGCTTGTTACCTCATCCACCCTTTGTGCCATTCCGTTCTTTTCCAAAGCGATCGATGCCCTTAGGTATCAATCTGCGCCCGCTGGAGCTTGTCGCTGTAATCCACGTATATGGATTTCCACTCGGAGTAGAAATCGAGAGCGGCGGTGGCGGCTTCGCGGTGGCCGTTGCCGGTCTGTTTGGTTCCACCGAAAGGCAAATGGGTTTCCGCTCCGATGGTGGGGGCGTTCACGTAGAAAATGCCGGTTTCCATTTCCCGCATGGCTGTAAAGGCGTTGTTCACATTTCGCGTGTAAAGGGACGAAGAAAGGCCGTAGGCGACGCCGTTGCCGATTTCCATGGCTTGGTCCAGGCTATCGCAGGGGATGATGGAGACGACGGGGCCGAAGATCTCCTCCTGAGCAATGCGCATTTTGGCGTCGCACTCGCCGAAAATGGTGGGAGCATAAAACCAGCCCTGGTCGTAGTCCCCACCGGTAAGCCGCTGGCCGCCGCAGAGAAGCTTGGCGCCCTCATTCTTTCCCACCTCGACGTAGGATTCCACCGTCTGGCGCTGCGCTTCGTTGATGAGCGGACCCACTTGCACCGTCGCGTCCAGGCCGTTCCCGACCTTCAGGACGCGCGCGCGTGCCACGAAGCGGTCAACGAAATCCTTGTACACGCCTTTCTGCACCACCACGCGGCTGGTGGCCGTGCAACGCTGGCCGGTGGTCCCGAAGCCACCCCAAAGGGCGCCCTCCACGGCAAGGTCCAGGTTGGCGTCGTCCAGCACCATGATGACGTTCTTGCCGCCCATTTCCAGGCAACAGTGTTTGAAGCTCGAGGCGCAGGCCTGGGAAACCGTGCGGCCGATTTCCGTCGAGCCGGTAAAGGAGACGGCGCGCACATCGTTGTGCCGCATCAAGGGGTTGCCCACATCGCCGCCGGTGCCCGTCACCAAATTCACCACCCCGCGCGGCAAGCCTGCTTCCTCCAAAATCTGCACGAGGTTGTATGCGGAAAGCGGCGTGTCCGTGGCGGGTTTCAGAACCATGGTATTGCCGCAAATCAGCGCCGGCATAATCTTCCAGGAGGGAATGGCCATGGGGAAATTCCACGGCGTGATCAGTCCGCAAAGCCCGAGGGGGCTGCGCACCGTCATGCAGAACTTGTTGGGGAGCTCGGAAGTGGTGGTTTGGCCAAACAGCCGCCGTCCCTCGCCGGCCATGTAAAACGTCATGTCGATGGCTTCCTGCACGTCGCCCCGCGTTTCCTCCAGCACTTTGCCCATCTCGCGCGTCATGGCCTCGGCAAAGTTCTCCTTGTTTTGCTGCAACAAGGTGGCGGCGCGATACAGGATTTCCCCGCGCTTGGGAGGCGGAGTGTTCCTCCACGATTTGTACGCTTGTTTGGCCGCCGCGACGGCGGCTTCTACATCCTGGGAATCGGATTTTTGGAACAAGCCGATCAGCTCATTGCGGTTGGCGGGATTTGCATTCTCAAACGTCCTGCCACTGGCCGATGCCACCCACTGGCCGTCGATAAAGTTCGAATAGATTCTTGGTGGAGTCATGCGATGAGTGCCCCCCGAGGCTCTGTGCGGTTCATGGCGCGACCGCGCGAGCGGAATTTGCCAATCGTTCGGCGAAGGTGCATGAATATAACAAACCGCTTCCGGGAAGGGAAGCGGCAGTTCCCGGCGGCTGTACCGACGATATTAACGGCCCGATACTTCGTACGCCTCCTGGAAAAGGTCGGCGCTACATCCGCATGTGCCGACCCTTCGCAGTGCTCAGGGCGCGCTATCAATCTCGGCGCCACTTTGGCCCGACTTAGGGCAGAATCCGTGCATTCTCTGTCGAAAAACGTCTTTCGCTCGCCTGACATTTTGTCATTTTCGAACGTGTTTTCATGCAGATAGTCGGGTCATCCTTCATTTTTAACATCTTTTTTTGTGTCAGTCCCCCACTCTCATCAGTGTCAGCCTAAGTTCCCTATTTTCAAACAGTTGATTCTTTGCTTTCCCCATCGTCCTCTCCCCCATTATCCCCTAGCTGACTGTTTTTCATGAATATAGTCCCCTGACGTGCGGTTTTTATTAACTCCCGTCTTGTTGCGTTTTGGCTTCTGGGGACTGGGTTCTGAAGGGTTTCCCCCAGTGGCTGCCTGCTGCCTTTCTCGCCCGCCAGCGTATACTGGCCTCCTAATCTAGTATGGCACAGCTATTCAGCTTGTCAAGTGAAAACGAGGCTACATAGAGGCTTTACGAACTACGGCAAGACGTCAGGCAAAGAGTCTGGACAAATGATCTCGGCAAAAAATCTAGACAAATCATCCAGAGCGAGGTAGGGCCGTACAGCATGGGGGCGAACGTAGCGCAAGGCGCGCTCTCCGGCCCGTTAGCCGACGGACGGCTTTTCCACCGCCCCGTGGTTCGGGCGGCGCGGCCCAATGGATTTGGATTATCTTGTGGCCGCGCGGCAAGAACCCGCACCGCTGGAAAGGCCGCAGGGCCGGAGAGCGGGCACTGCGCGATCTGCCCCACGTCCGCAAGGTCTTTCGCCGTAGGGGGACGGCTTGCCGTCCCCTGGTCCCGCATTCACCCTGCGGAACGCCGGGTAGGGCAAGCCCGGCATCTCGTGATGGCATTCACCCGTTCGAACGGCGCCTCATAGATGAATCTTCGCGGTTGGACTCGTCACTCGTCACTTGTCACTCGCCACTGCCCTTCTCAATTCGTCTTGGGGATTGTCCGTGGGTGTCATCGAAGGGAAGTCCCATGGTCACGAAGGCAGTGACCGTGTTGGCTACCCGCGCAAGTAAATTTGTGCGGGCAGGAGCAATCGAGATGCTAGAATGGTGTTCTGAAGCAAGGGTTGTGAAGCTAAGGAGGTGACCACAGCCTATGCAAATCACTTTAGAACTGCCCGACGAAATTGCCGGAGAACTTAAGGACTTGCCGCGCGCCTTCCTGGAGGGCTTCGCGCTGGAAGGCTATCGCTCCGGCAAACTCACCGAGGAGCAAGTCAGGAAAATCCTAGGTTACGGAACGAGAATGCAGGTCGACGGGTTCCTTAAGGAGCACGGCGTGTACCTGAACTCTACGCTCGACGACCTGGATCGCGACACCCAAACCAGCCGCGAGTTCAGCAGCCGATGATTGTTATCGCGGACACTTCTCCCCTCAATTATCTCATCCTTATTGGCGAAGCGGAGGTGCTGCAGCGGCTTTACGGCCGAGTCGTCATCCCTGAGGCAGTTTTGCGGGAGTTACAGAATCCTCAGGCGCCGCCAACAGTGGCAGACTGGATAGCCCAGCCCCCCGCATGGCTTGAAGTCATTGGAGGTACGGCGCCATCAGATCCTGATCTCCGCTTTCTGGGGGAAGGCGAGCGTGAAGCGATCACTCTGGCCATGCAGCACCAGCAAGACGCGTTGCTGCTGATGGACGAAGGCTCCGGCCGCCGGGAAGCCACCCGTCGTAATCTCCGCATCACCGGCACGCTGGGAGTCTTGAACGACGCCGCCTCGCGGGGCTGCGTCGATCTTCCCTCTGCGTTCCAGCGCCTCCGGCAAACCACCTTCCGCGCCTCACCCAGCCTGTTGCAGAGCTTCCTCGATCGAGACGCGAAGAGAAAAAGCCGACAGAAGGACCAAGCGTAGCGCGTGCCTGCCTCTGCATTCACCCTGCGGAACGCCGGGTAGGGCAAGCCCGGCATCTCGCGATTGCCTTCACCCGTTCAAACGGCGCCTGAGGCTGTGTGACCCGGAGGTGGCCACGGCCAAGTTATCTCGGGAATTGGCTATAGGTTGGTCATCATAGAAAAAGCGGGCGTAGCACGCACCTGTTGTCTTGACGCCGCGGTTTTTTGGGCAGCGCCGTAGACCTTGAAAAACACACCCTCCCCGGCCTGCCAATCCATGGTAACCTTGTGTATGGCTGGCAATGAATATTCGGTATTATCTCGATCCGACCACCGGGCAGCCGCACATCCTCAAGCATGACGTTGACGAAAGGGAAGTCCAGGATGTACTCGAAACCCCCGGTGAAGACCGGCCGGGACGCGACGGTTCGAGAATCGCTGTCGGGCAGACGAGGGCGGGACGGTATCTGCGTGTCATCTA
>Ga0326727_10006783_pt1 | contig 30989 bp, 26 predicted proteins | sample MB2enrmetagenome_FD_207643 | JGI IMG/M metagenome (GOLD analysis project Ga0326727, IMG submission 207643) | Lab enriched peat soil microbial communities from McLean, Ithaca, NY, United States - MB29MY | ecosystem: Environmental > Terrestrial > Soil > Wetlands > Peat | place: USA: New York... | reverse complement strand
CAGTGGCTCGCCACCTGGAACAACAAGCCCAAGCCTTTCGTATGGAAGGCCACCGCCGACGTCATCCTCGACAAGGTCCGCCGCTGCAGGGAGGCTATTGCAAAATCTTAAATGGGACAGGAGACTAGGTCACAAGTTCCTGGGTCACAAGTTCCTGCAAAGGCAGCGGCGGAACTGCTATCATAGCGGTGGCCGGACTGTTTGCCGCGTCGCGAAAACGACATCTAAATCATTGAAAATGCGGGAGTAACTCAATGGTAGAGTCACAGCCTTCCAAGCTGTTGGTTGCGGGTTCGATTCCCGTCTCCCGCTCCAGGATCGGCTGGCGTAGCTCAGTTGGTAGAGCATCTGATTTGTAATCAGACGGTCGGGGGTTCAAATCCCTCCGCCAGCTCCATGTCTCTAAAATACTTAAAAATACTTACTGGATTCTGCCCTCTCTGTAATCGCCCGACTTGGGGGAACCTTGGGTACCCTGACGGAATCCCGCTGATCGACTCGACGGCCTGGCGCATTTCCGCGAGACTGAACTGTCCGTATCCGGAGAGCATTGCCGCCAGGGTACCTTTGCTCCATCCAGATCGACGGCGAACCATTGCAGCGTCCGAACTGCGTTGTAGCGCGGGCCGGTTTCGAGCAGCATCGCGATGTCCGTCACAAGCCGCTTGCCGAAGTGTGGAAGCAGGTGCTTCAGGCTGCCCTGGGCGCTTACCCGCATACTTGGGGACCATGACTGATCCTTCCGCGCGCAAAACTCCGCGAAAGAGAACAGGGGTGGCGCCCCGTTCTTTCGGAAGCCGGCAACGCCTTCTTTGCCGCCGAGCGCGTGAGTGCGGCGGGCTGCGATGCCTCCTAAGTCGCGGCCCGTTTCTAAGCTAGCCTGCTACCACGAAACGCGGCTCCTGCCGCGTGTCCTTCGCTTATTTCATGGCTTCCACGGCGCGGTGGCGTACATCCACGCCCTGCACCAGATAGACCACGTCTTCGGCGATGTTGGTGGCGTGATCGGCAATCCGTTCCAGGTCGCGCGCCACGAACATCAGATCCACGGCGGACTGCACCGTGGCAGGGTCCTGCTGCATGAAGCTCACCAGCTCGCGGTAGATGGCGTCGCGCAGGCGATCGACTTCGTCGTCGGAGAGCAGCACGATCTTAGCCATCTCGGCGTCGCCGTTCACGAAGGCGCCCAGACTGCGCAGCAGCATCTGCTCCACCAGACCGGCCATTTTCGGAATGTCGATGAGCGGCTTCACCGGCGGCACGGAAATCAGCGACAGCGCGCGCTCGGTGATGTTCACCGCAAGGTCTCCCATGCGCTCCAGATCGGTGTTGATCTTCAGGGCCGCGGTAAGGAAACGGAGGTCGCGCGCCACCGGCTGGTGCAGGGCCAGCAGGCGCGTGCCCATATCGTCGATCTCGATCTCCATCTGATTGATGCGATCTTCGTCCTGAAAGACCTGGTCGGCCATGGACTTGTCGCGGTCGACGAGCGCACGAACGGCCTTGCGAATCACCGATTCCACCAGCCCGCCCATCTGTAGCAGGCGCTGATGCAGGTCCTCGAGTTCCAGCGAAAAATGGCGCAATACGATTCTCCCTCGTTGCCGTCCCGGATCAGCCGAACCGGCCGGTGATGTAATCTTCCGTCTCTTTGCGGGCCGGCGTTTTGAAGATGATATCAGTCTTGTTGAACTCCACCATCCTGCCCATCAGGAAAAACCCGGTCAGGTCGGCAACGCGGGCAGCCTGCTGCATGTTATGAGTGACGATGATCAGCGTGCATTGGTCCTTGATGCTCAACAGCAGCTCCTCGATTTTGCTGGTGGCGATGGGATCGAGGGCGGAACAGGGCTCGTCGAGCAGAAGAACCTCGGGGTCTACGGCGAGCGCTCGGGCGATGCACAGCCGCTGCTGCTGCCCGCCGGAGAGCGCGTAGGCCGATTTGTGCAACTTGTCCTTTACTTCCTCCCACAGCGCGGCGCGCCGCAGGCTCCGCTCCACCACTTCCCCGATCTCGCTGCGGCGCGCGAGGCCGTTGATCCGCACGCCGTAGGCGATGTTGTCGAAGATCGATTTGGGGAAGGGATTGGGACGCTGGAAAACCATGCCCACACGGCGGCGCAGCTCGGTGACATCCACCTGCAGGATGTTGATCCCATCCATCACCACCTCGCCGGTCACGCGCGAGCCGCGGATGGTGTCGTTGATGCGGTTGAGCGTGCGCAGGAACGTGGACTTGCCGCAGCCGGAGGGTCCGATCAGCGCGGTAATCTGATTCTGCGGAAACTCGATGGACACGTTGTGCAGCGCTTGGAATTTCCCGTAAAAAAAATCGATGTTCGCCGCCCGCAGCTTTGGGCCGGCCTTATCGCTGGGCATGGGGGGCGTGAAGCTGGCCACAGTCTGTTCGCTCGCGCTGCCGGTGATGCCGGGTTGAGGAATCGCTCCCATGATCGTCTTCATCCGCGTTGCGTGGCGGCTCCTTTCGCAAGCACCATCCGGGCGGCGATGTTGGCCACCAGCACCAGACCCAGCAGCACCAGGCCGGCGGCCCAGGCCTGCCGGTGCCAGTCCTCGTAGGGTGAAATCGCATGCGTGTAAATCATCACGGGAAGAGACGCCGTAGGCTCGCCAAATCCCTTGCTCCAGAACTGATTATTCAGTGCCGTGAACAGCAGCGGAGCGGTTTCTCCGGAGACTCTCGCTACTCCCAATATGATACCTGTCAGGATGCCCGTTCTGGCGGCGGGGATCACCACGGTCACCACGGATTTCCATTTGCTCGCTCCCAGCGCCAGCGCGCCCTCGCGGAGTTCCAGCGGCACCTGACCGAGGAATTGTTCGGTGGCGCGGAGAGTGACTGGAATCACCATCAGGCTCAGGGCAAAGCCGCCGGCCCAGGCCGAGAAATGGCGCATGGGAACCACCAGCAGCGTCCATGCGAAGATTCCAATCACGATGGACGGAACGCCGTTCAACAAATCCGCCGTGTAACGAATGACATTGGCCATGTTCTTGCCGCTGAACTCCCCTATATAGACGCCGGACATGAACCCGATGGGCACGCCAAGCAGCGCCGCCAGCGCTACGATTTTCGCGCTGCCGATAATCGCATTGGCCATTCCGCCGCCCAATTCACCCGGCGATAACGGGAGCTTGGTGAAGAAATCCCAGTCCAGAGACTTGCCGCCGTTCCACAGCAGGTAGCCGAGGATCAGAAACAACGCGGACACAGTCACGAGCGCACAGAGGCCCGTGAGAGTCAGCATCACGTTGTTCACAGCCTTGCGCCAGAGTCTCCGCATGGTTACCTCGCCGTCCCGGGCTTGGCGGTCAACATCAGCAGCAGTTGTCCTAGCCCGTTCAGGATGATGGTGATCAGGAAGAGCACCAGGCCCAACTCGACCAGCGCCGCAAGGTGAATGTCGCCGGTAGCCTCGGTAAACTCATTGGCGATGACCGAAGCGATGGTGTAACCAGGAGCGAGAATGGAAGCGTTGATTTTGGGATCGTTGCCGATCACCATGGTCACGGCCATGGTTTCGCCCAGGGCGCGCGCCAGGCTGAGAAAGATGGAACCGACAATGCCGAGCTTCGCGAACGGCACCACGGCGTCCCAGGTGGCTTCCCAGCGAGTGGCGCCCAGGGCGAGCGCGGCTTCCCGCTGCTCCCGTGGAACCTGTATCAGGGCCTCGCGCGAGATGGAGATGATGTACGGGAACATCATGATGGCCAGCACCATGCTGGCGGTGAGCACACCCACGCCGTACGCCGGCCCCTTGAAAAAGGGTGACCATCCAAAACTGGAGATCAGCGCCGGCTCAACATAATGCCGCATGAGGGGCACCAGAGCGAAGATGGCCAGCAGGCCGAAGATGACGCTCGGCACGGCCGCCAGCAACTCCACCAGAAAGGTGAGCGCGTTCGACATTTTCGGCGGCGCGAGTTCGGAAAGAAAGATAGCCGCGCCAACCCCCAACGGAACGGACAGCAGAAGCCCAACAACGGAGGTGATGATTGTTCCGAATACGAACGGGAGAGCGCCAAATTCGTCGTTCACCGGGTCCCAGGTGCTGTGCCAGAGGAAGCTGAACCCGAATTTGTGGATCGCCGGGCCCGACTTGACCCACAACTCGAAAACCAGGATTGCCGTCACCAGCACCACCGAGGCCGCAAACAGAAAGGTGATCAGATACGCGATTTCGTCGCCCCCGCGGACGTTTCGAAGGAGAGTCCGTGCCCTCCCGGGCACGGACTGAGTGGCAGTAGCCATAATGCGATTCTGATAGTTTACTTGATCTCGGCGATCTGCTTCTGTTCCTTTGCGACCACCAGCTTCGGCAGTGGAGCATAGCTCATCCCCGCCGCGTCGTTCTGCCCGGCAATCAGCATCCATTTCAGGAACGCCTTGATGGCATCCCGCTTGGTTGCGTCGCCGATCTTGTCCGGGATCAGCAACCAGGTAAACGTCGAAATCGGATACACTCCGGCGCCCGGCTCGTCCGTGATGGAGACGCGGAAATCGGCCGGTATGTCCTTAGCCGCGGCGGCGGCGGCGGTTACCGAGTCAAACGTCGCCTTCACGAACTTCCCGGACTTGTTCCTGACACTGCCGTAAGCCATCTTGTTCTGGACGGCGTAGATCAGCTCCACATAGCCGATGGAGTTCGGCGTCTGCTTCACTTGGCCGGCCACGCCTTCGTTGCCTTTGCCGCCCAGGCCCACCGGCCAGTTTACCGCCGTGCCGGCGCCGACCTTGCCCTTCCAGTCGGCGCTGACCTTGGAAAGGTAATCCGTCCACACGAAGGTGGTGCCACTGCCATCGGAGCGGTGCACCACGGTGATTTCCGTGCCCGGCAGCTTCACCCCGGGGTTGTCCTTTGCCAGCGCGGGATCGTTCCACCTGGTGATCCTGCCCAGGAAGATACCCGCGAGGGCCTCCGGCGAGAACTTCAAGTCGGCGCTCACACCCTCGATATTGTATGTGGGCACCACGCCGCCGAGAACCGTGGGGAAATGGAGCACTTTGAACTTCGTGATCTTGCCCATCTGCTCGGGTGTCATGGGCATGTCGGAAGCGCCGAAGTCGACCGTGCCCTCCGTTAACTGGCGGATGCCGCCGCCCGACCCGATGGCCTGGTAGTTAACCTGCACGTCGGAGTGCGCGGTATGGTACTCCTGGAACCACTTCTGATAAATCGGCGCCGGGAACGTGGCGCCCGCTGCGTTGATGGTCTCCGCCGCGTACGCGGCCGGAAAAGTCACTGCCAGAATTGCTGCAATCAAGACCGTGGATCGCATGATGTCTCCTTGTTATGAGCGCAAAAGGCCCGGCGGCGGCGGGAGAAACTGCGCGCCGCCGAGGCTCCATTTTGCGCGAGTCCCTCAAGAGAGTGTCGCACTCGCGAATTTCAGGGACATTACGAAACAGCGTCTTCCGCCGCGCTACGGCAGATCGTAGCGAATGTCCACGTACACCAGGTTCGCGTGCGCGTCCGTCGGACCGCTGGTCGGTACCGCCCACGGATCGCGCCACAGATACGAGTACTGGGTGATCAGCTTGAGATCGCCGTAGGTCGGGTGCTTCCAGAACGTCTGGATCCAGCCGAAGGTCATTTCATCGATGGTCCGATTGTTGCTGGTGGCGCTGCCCGAGAACCCGTATCCAATGTACTTGCCGGTGGTGTCCTGGGCAATGTCCCGGTCGAGGTAAGCGGCGCCGAAATAACCATAGAGGAACGTCTTCTTGCTGGCCGTAAATTCGATGCCATCCACCGTGGACGCGGCATGCACCGGAGACAGACTGCCGTTGGCGCGAACGATGACATCCGGGCCGAAGCCGTTGATGTAGCGTCCGCCGCCATCGCTGTAGTAGGCGTTCTCGACGATGCGCAGACCTTTGAAAATCTCGAAGTTGCTGTTGATCGCGCCGCCCGCACCGATCGACGTGTCATGAGCCAGCGTTACCACGTCGTACGCCCGGAAGGTGCGGAGAAGCCCGGAGATTTCCAGATGGGCGCGCTTGCCATCGAAGGCCAGCTTGCTGATGAAATCCGGAGCCGCGTTCGGCGTGCTCGGCGTGCCTAGCGCACTGCTGGAGCCGGTATCCAGGATGCTTCCGCAGTAGGTGGCGGAGAGAGCCGTGGGGCAGGTTACCGCGGTACCCACGTATTGCTGCGGGTTCTCGGCGGCGAATGCCCAGGCTATGTGATCGGTCGGATGGAAGGCGAACCGGATGCCCGGCACGCGCGCCCATGTCAGGCCCACCTGGTAGTTCGTGTCCATGTCCTGCGTGTAGAAGATATCGCCCGGGTCCGCGGAGACTCCCTTGCGATTCGGCGTCAGCAGCGACCATGACTGTCCGGCGAGGACCTCGAACTTGCTCTTCTGGACATCTACCCAGTACAGGCGCATGCGCAGCGTGTCGGAGTTGCTTTCCTGGTCGAGGTTCTGCGCCGTCGCTCCCAAAAAGTCAGCCTCCAGGTATCCGCGCACTTTGGCGCCCATCACGTCGCTGTCCACACGCAGGCCGATGCGCGAGTTCTGCGCGCTGAAACGCGTTTCGCTGAGGTTGCCCGGCGCCGAAGTCGCGGTGGCGTACGGTATACCGCCAAAGCCCGTTCCAATGCCACCCGAGTTGGTGGAGCGGAAGATGCCGGTGAAATCCATGAAACCCACCGGCGTGAAGTCCGCCACGCCGATCTTGAACGAGAGCGGCGACGGGTTCTCCACGGCATTGCCCGACGCCTGCGGCGAAGGCAGCGGCGCGGGGGCGGGAGGAAGCACCGGGCTCGTGGTCGCCACCTCGCCTAACTTCCTGGCGTTCGGAATCGAGAACCGGGCATCGCCGGTCTGCGCCGGCGCCAGCTTCTCGACAGCCTTCTTCTGTTCTGCCAGCGCGCTGCGCAGCTCTTCGATCTCCTGCTGCTGCGCGGTCAGCAACTTCTGCTGTGCTGTCAGCAACGCCCGCAGTTCGTCAATATCGGTTCCTTTTGTTTGCGTCGGATCGGAAGCGAGATTAGCCCCCGACATGATCGCAGTGCATAACACGATTGCAAGCGCAATCCCAACCCATCTCAAGCGCCTTTGACCTCTGGTCATTCGGTCGTACACTCCTTTCCTGATTCGTAGTCGAATGAGGTTCCCTGAATTTTAGGACGACCTTGAGGATACCGGCTCTGAATTAGCAGAATGTGAATATAGAGTTACAAAGTGATTACAGTAGTTGCCAATTGGCCCGGACACGGGATTATGTGCCGCTTACGGCCATCGCGGACCATTTCAGGGACGGCGCGGCTTTGCACCGGGGCGGTTGTCCCGGAGTGGACCCGTTCAGTGGTCGTCAGTGTGGCGGCGCTGTTCGCCCGCCGACGTTGCGATTTCGGGGAGGTATGACGACGCCCGAGCGAGGCGGGCATCGGAACGCACCTGCTCGGCCCACTCGTCTGCGCCGGGTTCGCCACTGGCCGGCTTGGCGGGCTCGGCGGGACGCCCCCATTCCTTCGGCCATTCCGCATAGCCGAACTTGTCGGCCAGCAGCACGGCGGCCAGCATCGCGCAGACGCCGCCGAAAATGAGCAGGTCGACCACAAGAACCGGCTGGCGCCGCTTCCCGAAGAAGTGCTCGCCGAGAACCGGGGCCGCCACCACGCCGCCAAAAAACACCCCCATGCAGAATGCCACGAAGGCCGCCAGCTTCAGCGTTTCTTTTACGCGCCCACGCCGGAAAAGGCTGAACATTCGACTCTCCTCTAACAGGATCTGGCAGCGGGATGGCTCTAGCAATACCGGGAAGCCAGTACTTTAAGAATACTTGAAATCGCCGCGGCGCACTGGCGGTGTGCTGCGGTTCGGCGAACGCGGCGTGATCGTCGTGCCGTGCAGCCGCGTTTTCGGTTCGGGACTGGGTCGGGCTGAGTTGCGCGTGACTGACATGTGCCCAGTCTATACTTGGCGCGGATCCGATCCGAACCGGATCACGTTGCCGTCGGGGTCTTCGACATGCATTTCGAGGGCCCACTGGTAGTTGGTCGGGGGCAGGCGGATGATCACCCCGCGGGCCTTGAATTCCTCGTGGAGTTTTTCGACGTCTTCCGCGCCGATCCAGAGCCACGCGCCGCCCCGGCCCTGACCGCGTTGACACAGATAAATGGCAGCCCGGTCGCGCGAGACGCTGGTGAATTCTTCGGTGCCCCAACTGACGTTCTGAAACCCCAGCAGGTCCACGTAGAATCGGACGCTGGCGTTCATGTCCTCTACCCGCAGAATGGGCTGACTGCCCTCAAAACGGACACGGTTTTCTTTGCTGTCTCCCATCAGAGCCTCCAGCTTGCCATGGTAGCTCAGAGAATCGGCCTGCCCCATCGGCGGGCGGGTCGGGGGACCCGCCGCAGGCTACGAGCCCAATACCACTTAACTCTTCTTGACTCTTCAGCAAAGAAGGAAGGGGTGAGTTCGGGATGTGGGGCAGGCATTGGGCTGTGAGCCTGCCCCATATCGAATCGTCGGGGGTCGCGAAGAGGCTACGCCGCGTGGTGGGCCGGCAGCACGATGATGAAGCGCGAGCCTTTCCCCAGCTCGCTCTCCACCGCCACCGTCCCCTTCATCTGCTCGACGGCGTGCCTGACGATGGAGAGGCCCAGCCCGGTGCCGCCCATCTCGCGCGAGCGGGCCCGGTCCACGCGGTAGAAACGCTCGAAGACGCGCGGCAGATCGGAAGAGGGGATGCCGATGCCGGTGTCGGAAACGACGATGCGCGCGTGCCCGGTATCGGTGCGCTCCGCCTCCACGCGGACTTCGCCCTCGGGGCGATTGAACTTCACGGCGTTGTCGATGAGGTTGACGAGCGCCTGTTCCAGACGCATGCGGTAGCCGAGGATCTCGAGGTCCCCGCAAGCGCCGCTCGCCAGATGCACGTGCCGTTCGGCGGCGGCCGGTTCCACGGTGCGGATGGCCGACTCCACCGCGGCCTGCACCAGCACCGGGCGCGGCGGCTCGGCCAGCGCCCCGTTGTCCAGCTCCGACAGCGCCAGCAGATCGGCCGCGATGTTGTTCAGGCGGATGGCGTGGGTTTCGATGACCTCGACGAAGCGGCGGCGGTTTTCGGCGTCGTCCAGCGCGCCGTCCAGCAGCGTCTCGGCATAGCCGCGGATGGCCGTCAGCGGCGTGCGCAGCTCGTGCGAGACATTGGCCACGAAATCCTTGCGGACTCGTTCCAGCCGCTCCAGTTCGGTGATGTCGTGCAACAGCGCGATGGCGCCACGGCCCGCGGGCATGGCCAGCGGCGCGACGTTCACCTCGAACCATGGTCCCTCGGAGGAGCCCAGTTGCAGGCGGCGCCGGGCTGGACCGCCGTGTTCGAGCACGTCGCGCAACAGGTCCACCAGGGCGGGATCGCGCACTATGCGCACCAGCGGCGTGCCCGGCGCGATACCCGCGGGAACTCCCGCCACGCGCGCAAAGGCGTCGTTGCAGAGGACCACTTTCAAGTCCTGATCCACCGCCAGCAGAGCCTCCACCATGCCCGCGAGGATGGCCTCGCGGCGCTGCGCCTCCAGGCTGACCCGTTGCACCAGCTCGTGCACGCGGGGCGGCACGCGCGACATGGAGCGGCCCAGCACGCCCAGCTCGTCGTCGGCGTGCAACAGTTGCGAGTCCGCCGCAGGATCGTCCAGGATGCGGTCGGAGTATTGCCTCAGACCGCTGATGCGATGCGCCAGCGAACCCGCAACCACGCGTATCGAAATGAGGCCGCACCCGAGCGCCACGGCCGCCGTCAGCCAGACCCGCCAATTCGTCAGGAAAGCCACTGCGGCCCGGGCGGGATCCGCGGCGCCGGCCGCCGCCAGCAGCGTGGAAAGCGCCAGCGCGAGCGCAACGATCCCGATCGTGCACCAGGCCAGCGCGCTAAAGACCGAGCTACGCATCCGTTGGTATTAGTGTAGTGCGTCCGAAATCCGCGAAAGAACGTGGGGCGGGCAACCCTGCCCCGTCGCGGGCTCAGGCCGGCACGGATAGCTGCTCCGGGGAGGGCGCCAGCGCGGTTTGTTCGAGCCGCCGGCCCCACAGCGAGGCGAACAGAATGTCCCGCAGATGGGTGCCTGCCGTGGAGAACGGCACGGCTGCAAGCAGCGGAAACAGAAGGGCCGGCCAGCCCAGTTCGCGGACGAAGTAACCGCCAATCTCCAGCACCGTACGGGTGAGCAGCCACGGCGTCCCATCCGCGCCCGCCACGATGGCCCGGCCCGCCCGCAGCCCGTCGAGGAACTCGCGAACGTCGCGCGCGCCGGGAACCTCCGTCCACGCCCGCGCCAGCGGACCCATGGTGTGCGAATCGCTGCCGCCGGTGGCGATCTTGCCGCCGCGCTCGGCCATGCGCGCCGCCGTTCGGTTGGACCGCGCGGGGATGTGCCCGTTGCGCGTCTCCAGAACCGGGAACTCCGCCTCGAACAGAGCGAAGTCCGCGGCGCAACGCCGTCCGGTCAGAGCGGAGAACGCGTGGTTGACGCCGAACAGCAGGTCCTGTTCGCGCAGGTACGCCAGCAGACGAGGCACGTCGTTGCGCCTCGCCTGAATCTCGACGTGCTGCCGTTCGCTGATGTCATATACGGCGATGTGCGCCTCGGTCCCGCCCGGCAGGATGCACGTTACTTCTTCGCTCACGAAGAAATCGGGGAAGCGGCGCAACACCTCGGCGGCTCCCACCGAATCGTGGTCGGTTACGGTGACAATCTGCATGCCCCTGCGCTTGAGGGTTTCGTACAGGGCCAGTGGGTCGTTGTAGCTCTCCCGGCAGAACCGCCTGAGCACGGGTATGGTGCACATGCCGGAATGCCGCGTGTGAACGTGGAGGTCGCACCTCATACCGCCATCAAAGCGCGCCGGCGTTACAGGGCGGTGTACGGAAGAATAAACATTTATGAATAGATTTGTTCGGGCGGTTCGGCGCGGCTGAAAACGGCCCGCAGTGTAATATGACTTACAGATCAACGCCGGCCGGGACAGTTCGGGGAGAGGCAACGCCGCGGGCAAAACGGGGACAGACTACTGCCGCGCGTTTGGCGGCTCAAATGGTATCGGTTAGCCTGTCCCCATCTTGCCCGCAGGCATGCACCCGGAGGGGGGCGCAACGGAGTGTAAGGTCCCGGTAACACTCAGCCCCAGGATTCACGTCCTATGGTTACAACAGCGGGGAGCAAGGCTGCATTCCCCGACACTTCCCATTAGGAAACCAACACTGGAATGGCATTCGACATGGGATCTCCACGCCGCCCCCGCGCCACCGGCACAGGTGGCTTTGGGCACTGGCAGTCGTGCTGCTGGCCGTTGCGGCTGCATTCTGGCTTTCCCGAACCCGTCTGACCACTCACGGCGACGCGCCCACAAAGAAAGAAGGGCGGAGGGCGCGGCGGGGACTCCGGGGCGGTACCGGTGACCGTCGCCAAATCGCGCCGGGGAGACATCCCGGTGTACCTGAACGGCATCGCCAACGTGACCGCCTTTTACACGGTCACCGTACCCACCCGCGTGGACGGCCAGCTCATGAACGTCGCCCTCAAGGAGGGGCAGTCGGTGAAGGAGGGCGACCTGCTGGCGCAACTCGATCCGCGCCCCTGTCAGGTGCAGCTCGAGCAGGCCGAAGGGCAGATGGCTCACGACCAGGCGTTGCTCAAGGACGCGCAACTCGATCTGGCCCGCTACAAAAAGCTGCTGGCCCAGGATGCCATTCCCGCCAGCAATTGGATACCCAGATAGCCGCGGTGGCCCAGTATCAGGGCCAGATCAAGACCGATCAGGCCAACATCGACAATGCGAAGCTGCAGCTCGTTTACTGCCGCATTACCGCCCCCATCAGCGGCATCATCGGACTGCGGCTGGTGGACCCCGGCAACATCGTACATGCCGCGGACGCTAACGGGATGCTGGTGATCACCCAGGTCCAACCCATCGCGGTGCTGTTCACCATCCCCGAGGACAACCTTCCGCCGGTGCTGCGCAAACTGCACGCCGGAGCGACGCTGCCGATAGAGGCATGGAACCGCGACAGGTCGGAGAAGCTCGATACCGGCAAGCTGCTCACCGTGGTTCGCAAGTCTTCCAGAGCCGCGTGGGCGTAATGCAGCAACGCCGCGGCGGAGATGGAATACTGCTGCAACAACTGGCCGTCAGCCGGATATATGTGCATATCGGCGCCGTCCTGCTGTATCAGAAAATGAGCGAATCACGCCGCGCGTATCCTTGAGCTTGTGAAACAGGTCCTGCCCGGTATGGATGCCTGCCCACTCGCCGCGCCGCGGGTGTCGATCCCGTGTTCGCCCCGCGGCACGAAGGAAAGCACCTGACCTTCGCCACTCCGGACGTGGAATCGGTACGGCTTGTTACGTTTGAGGCGTTCGCCACGTCTTTTCAAGCGCGATGGTTGGGACGGCTGCATTGTATTCCGCCCGCGGAAAGATTCCTCCCAGCCGGGCCGGTTGCGCGGAGTTCGCGCAGAATCGGGCCGGCGGTGGGATGCCCGCCAGGCTTCTTCCGGTGCGCCTGAACGGTGTTGTACACTGGCTCATCGTTGCCGCATTTATGTAATTGAGCTTGTTTGCCATTCAGTCGATTAGGCCCCGGCAACGCCAGCCCAGCGCCATCGCTATGCAAGAAGGAAGAGGAGATGGAAGACAAAAACCCTCCACCACCCGCCCGGCCCGGTGATGTGACTGCCCATGCCCGGCCGAATCGTTCCATGACGCGGCGTGTCATCGTCTGGGTCCTGGTTTTGCTCGCTTTTGCCGGCCTGTTTGTGCTGGTGTTAACCCACAAGAATATCCCGCAGGTGGCCGCGCAGGGACGGCGCGGGGGCCTGGCCGGCCTGAGCGTCCCGGTGGTGCCGGCCGTCGCGAAGAAGGGCGACATCGGCGTCTACGAGGAGGCCATCGGCACGGTCACGCCGGTGTACACCAGCTCGGTGACCAGCCAGGTGACCGGCCTGGTGATGGCGGTCCATTACACCGAAGGCCAGGTGGTCCGGAAGGACGATCCGCTCATCGATATCGACCCCCGGCCGTTCGAGGCGAACCTGGCTCAGGCTCAGGGCATGCTGGCCAAGGACACCCAGGTCCTCGAGCAGGCCAAAATGGACCTTGAACGCTACCGCGCCGCGTGGGCCCGGAACGCCATCGCCAAGCAGATCCTCGACGACCAGGAAAAGACCGTGTTGCAGGATGAAGGGCAGGTGAAGGCCGACGAAGGCCAGGTGCAGTACGACAAAGTGCAGCTCGCCTACTGCCACATTACTGCGCCGTTCGCCGGCCGCGTGGGTCTCCGGCTGATCGACCCCGGAAACGTGGTGCAGGCCAACGGCACCAATCCCCTGGTGGTGATCACCCAGGAGGACCCCATCACCGTGATCTTCGTTCTGGCTGAAGACGCACTGGACCGGGTCCTGACCCGCTTTCGCCGCGGCGGCACTCTCACTGTCGAGGCCTGGGATCGCGGCGCGAAAGCCAAAATCGCCACCGGCAGGCTGCTGACCTTCGATAACCAGATCGACACCACTACGGGTACGGTGAAGCTGCGCGCCATCTTCAGCAACCGCGCCAGCGCTTTGTTCCCCAACCAGTTCGTGAACACCCGCCTGCTGGTGGAGACGCTCAAGGACATGACGCTGATCCCCACCTCGGCCATCCAGCATAATGGCGCAGTCTCGTTCGTTTACCTGATCCAGAACGGGACCGCGCAGGTCCGCAACGTCACGCCCGGCGTGGTGGAGGGCGGCAGAACGGCGGTGGAGGGCATCCAGCCCGGGGACACCGTGGCCAACAGCAGCTTCGAAAAGTTGCAGCCCAACGCGAAGGTGACCATCGCCAAAGCAACGCCCCCCGCCACCCCGAGCGGGAGCAGCGTACCGTGAGTCCGTCGGCGCCATTCATTCTGCGGCCGGTGGCCACATCGCTCCTGATGGCCGCTATTCTGCTGACAGGCATCGTCGCCTACACGCAGTTGCCGGTCTCCGCCCTGCCGCAGGTGGATTATCCGACCATCCAGGTGATCACGTTCTATCCCGGTGCCAGCCCGGACGTGGTGGCTACGACGGTGACCGCGCCGCTGGAGCGGCAGTTCGGACAGTTGCAGGGGCTCAGCCAGATGACCTCCACGAGTTCGGGCACCAATTCGGTCATCGTTCTGCAGTTCAGCCTGAGCCTGAACATCGATGTGGCCGAGGAGGAGGTGCAGTCGGCCATCAACGCCGCGCAGACGTATTTGCCCGGCGTGCTTCCGTCGCCCCCCATCTACAGCAAAACCAACCCCGCCGACCCGCCCATCCTGACGCTGGCGATTACCTCCGATTCCATGCCGCTTTCGCAGGTGGAGGACCTGGTGGATACGCGGCTGGCGCCGAAGCTCTCCCAGCTCAACGGAGTGGGTCTGGTGAGCATCAGTGGCGGACAGAAGCCGGCGGTGCGCATCCAGACCAATCCCGCCCAGCTTGCTTCCTACGGCCTGACGCTCGAACAACTTCGCACCGCGCTGGTGCAGACCAGCGTGAACGCCGCCAAGGGCAACTTCGACGGTCCCCGGCAGGATTATCAGATCGACTCCAACGACCAGCTTCAGACCAGCGGCGATTACAGAAACATCGTGGTCGCCTACCGCAACGGCGCGCCGGTGACGCTCAAGGATGTCGCGCGGGTGGTGGACGGCATCGAGAACAACAACCAGGCGGCCTGGATGAACCAGACCCCCGCGGTGATCCTCAACATCCAGCGGCAGCCCGGCGCCAACACCATCAGCGTGGTCCGCAGCATCAAGGCCATCCTGCCGCAGCTCCAGGCCAACCTGCCGGCGGCCATCAAAGTGACGCAGATGACCGACCTCACGATCCCCATCAAAGCCTCCGTCGCCGACGTGGAGTTCGAACTGGGGCTCACCGTGGTGCTGGTGGTGCTGGTCATCTTCCTTTTCCTGCGCAGCGTTCGCGCCACGATCATACCCGCGATAGCGGTGCCCATCTCGCTGGTGGGCACCCTCGGCGCCATGTACATGCTGGGTTACAGCCTGGACAACCTCTCCATGATGGCGCTGACCATCGCTACCGGATTCGTGGTGGACGACGCCATCGTGATGATCGAGAATATATCGCGCTTCCTTGAAGAGGGCGACCCGCCGCTCAAGGCCGCGCTGAAGGGCGCCGAGCAGATCGGCTTCACCATCGTCTCGCTCACGGTCTCCCTGATCGCCGTGCTGATTCCGCTGTTATTCATGGGCGACGTGGTAGGCCGCCTGTTCCGCGAATTCGCCGTGACTCTGGCGGTGACCATCATCATCTCCGCGGTGGTCTCGCTCACCCTGACGCCGATGATGTGCGCGCGCACGCTGCGGTACAACCCCGCCGAGCAGCAGACGCGTTTCTATCGCATCTCCGAGCGCGCCTTCGACGGCATGATCGCCTTCTACGGCCGCACCCTGAAATTCGTCCTGCGCTTTCAGACCGTCACCCTGTTCATCGCGCTGTGCACTCTGGCGCTGACCATCATCCTGTACATCTATATTCCCAAGGGCTTTTTCCCGGTGCAGGATACCGGCGTCATCCAGGGCATTTCCCAGGCGCCGCAGACCATCTCCTTCGAGGCCATGGCCAGGGACCATCAGGAACTGACCAAGGTGATCCTCGCCGACCCCGCCGTCCAGAACCTGACCTCCTTCATCGGCGCCGACGGCACCAATACGACGCTGAACAGCGGGCGCTTCTCCATCAATCTGAAACCGATCGAGGAGCGCGACCTCAGCGCGTCCGACGTCATCCGGCGCCTGCAGACCAAACTGCAGGACGTGCGCGGCATCCAGCTCTTCATGCAGCCGGTGCAGAACATCACCGTGGACGACCGCGTAAGCCGCACGCAGTATCAGTACACGCTGGAAGACCCCGATCCGGACGAGCTCAACCTGTGGACCAATCGCTTCGTCACGCGGCTGAAGAAGCTTCCGCAGCTCGAGGACGTGGCCACCGACCAGCAGACCGGCGGCCTGGCCGTTTCGCTGGTCATCGACCGCATCACCGCCTCGCGCCTGGGCATCGCTCCCTCCACCATTGACAACACGCTGTACGACGCTTACGGCCAGCGGCAGATCAACACCATGTACACGCAGCTCAACCAGTATCACGTGATTCTGGAATCGGAGCCCGAGTTCCAGCGCGATCCGGGCAAGCTGTCGAGCCTGTACATCCAGGCCAACGCGTCGTCGGGGACATCCGGCGCGGGCGCGGCCACGTCCTATTCCGCCACGGCCTCGGCGTCGGCCGGCTCCAACGCCACCACTGCAACGGCCGCATACACGCCGTCCGCGGGCACGCTGACGGCTTTGCCGAACGCGCTGAGCCCGGTCAGTTCGACCGCGAATTCCACCACCAGTTCCACGCCGGCGAACGCCGTGCCGCTCAGCGCCTTCACCCATTTCGAGCGCGTCAATTCGCCTCTTTCCATCAATCACCAGGGGCAGTTCCCTTCGGTCACCGTTTCCTTCAATCTGGCGCCGAACGCCTCGCTGGGCGGCGCGCTCACCGGCATCAAAAAGGTGCAGAAGGAAATGAATATGCCGGCCAGCCTGCAGGCCGGCTTCCAAGGCACCGCCGCCTCGTTCGAGAACTCGCTGTCCAATGAAGCGCTGCTCATTCTGGCCGCGCTGGTGACCGTCTACATCGTCCTTGGCGTGCTGTATGAGAGCTTCATCCACCCGGTGACCATTCTCTCCACGCTGCCTTCGGCTGGCGTGGGCGCCCTGTTGGCGCTGCTGCTGTTCCGTGAGGATCTCAGCGTGGTGGCCATCATCGGCATCATCCTGCTCATCGGCATCGTGAAGAAGAACGGCATCATGATGGTAGACTTCGCCCTGGAAGGCGAGCGCAAGCACGGCAAGAACTCCACCGACGCCATTTACGAAGCCAGCCTGCTGCGCTTCCGCCCCATCATGATGACCACCATGGCCGCGCTGCTGGCCGGCATTCCGCTGGCCGTCGGCGGCGGCATCGGCTCCGAGCTGCGCCGCCCGCTGGGCATCTGCATGGTCGGCGGGCTGCTGCTGAGCCAGGTGCTGACCCTGTACACCACGCCGGTCATCTACATTTTCTTCGACCGGCTCGCGCAGCGCTTCTCGCGCTCGCGGTCCGGTAAGCAGCCCGGTGAGCCGGGCTTCGAGCTAAAACCCGAACCGTTATGAACCCCTCCAGGCTGTTCATTTACCGGCCCGTGGCCACCACGCTGCTGACGGTAGCCGTCGCCCTCGCCGGGGCCATCGCGTTCAACGTACTGCCGGTGTCTCCGCTGCCCCAGGTGGATTACCCCACCATTTCCGTGGGCGCGTCCCTGCCCGGCGCCAGCGCGGATATCATGGCCGCCGCGGTGGCCACACCTCTGGAGCGGCAGTTCGGCCACATCTCCGGCATCTCGGAGATGACCTCCACCAGTTCGCTGGGCACCACCGCCATCACGCTCCAGTTCGACCTCAGCCGCAACATCGACGGCGCGGCGCGCGATGTGGAAGCGGCCATCAATGCCGCGCGCACCTATCTGCCCACCAATCTCCCGGGCAATCCCACCTACCGCAAGGTGAACCCCGCCGACGCGCCTATCATGATCATCGGCCTCACCTCCGACGTCTACGACCGCGGCAAGCTCTACGACGAAGCGTCCACCATCGTCCAGCAGAAGCTCTCGCAGATTAACGGCGTTGGTCAGGTGACCACCGGCGGCGGCGCGCTGCCGGGAGTCCGCGTCGACGTGAACCCTACCCAGCTCAACAGCTACGGGCTGTCGCTGTCCGGCATTCAGTCCGCGCTGAGTCTGGAGAACGCCCACCAGGCCCGCGGCCAGCTTGCCGACGGCGTGGTCACCGCCGACATCATTACCAACGACCAGATCCAGCACGCCAGCGATTACGCGCCGCTCATCGTCGGCTATAGCAAAGGCCAGGCCGTTCGCCTCGCCGACGTCGCCGCCGTGACCGATGGGGTACAGAACATCCGTTCCGCCGGCTATCTCAACGGCAAGCCTGCCATTCCGGTCATCATCTTCCGGCAACCCGGCGCAAACATCATCCAGACCGTCGAGAAGATCCGCGCCGAGCTTCCCTCCATCAGGGCGTCCATCCCCAAAGCCATCGAAACCACCATCGTTCTGGACCGCACCACTACCATCCGCGCCTCCGTGCGGGACGTCGAGCGCACGCTGATGATTTCCATCTCCCTGGTGGTGTTGGTGGTCTTCATCTTCCTGCGCAATCCGCGCGCCACGCTCATCCCCGCGGTGGCCGTGCCGGTTTCGCTCATCGGCACTTTCGCGGTGATGTACCTGCTCAATTACAGCATCGACAATCTCTCCCTGATGGCCCTCACCATCTCCACCGGCTTCGTGGTGGACGACGCCATCGTGGTGATGGAGAACATCTCGCGCCATATCGAGAGCGGCATGCAGCCCTGGGACGCGGCTCTTCTGGGGGCTAAGGAAATCGGCTTTACGGTCTTCTCCATCAGTATGTCCCTGATCGCCGTCTTCATTCCCATCCTGCTGATGGGCGGCATTGTCGGACGCCTTTTCCGGGAATTCGCCGTCACTCTCTCCACGGCCATTGTGGTGTCCATGGTCATCTCCCTCACCACCACGCCGGCCATGTGCGCACACCTGCTCAAGCCCCACCGGGAGAAGCACAACTTCCTCTACCGGGCCAGCGACAAGTTTTTCGCCTGGATGCTCTCCGTCTACCGGCGCTCGCTGCTCTGGGTGCTCGATAACTCCGCGCTTACCCTCACCGTATTGTTGCTGGTGATCGCGCTGAACGTGGTGGTGGCGGCGCGAATTCCCAAGGGCTTCTTCCCGCAGCAGGACACCGGAGTCATCTTCGGTGGCGTGCAGGGGCCGCAGGACGCCTCTTTTCCCTTAATGAACGATTCGGTCCGGCGCCTGGTGACGCTGATCAAGCGCGACCCCGGCGTGGAAAACGTCGTCGCCTTCACCGGCGGTCAGGGCAACACCAACGGCGGCTTCATCTTCATGGCGCTGAAGCCACTGGAGGAGCGCAAAGCCGGCGCCATGCAGATTCTGGGCCGGCTGCGTCCGAAAATGAACGCCCTGCCCGTGGCCTCTGCCTTCCTGCAACCCGCCCAGGATCTGCGCATCGGCGGCCGGGCAAGCAACGCTCTTTATCAATACACCATTCAGTCGGACAGCTCGCAGGATTTGGCCAGGTGGGGTCCGGTCCTGCTGCGCGAGATGAGAAAGCTGCCGGGTTTCCAGGACGTCAACACCGACCAGCAGAACGGCGGGCTCGACCAGTACCTCACCTACGACCGCGCGACGGCGGCCCGCCTCGGCATCACCGCGCAGAGTCTCGATTCAACCATGTATGGGGCCTTCGGCCAGGAAGAGGTTTCCATTATCTACACTCAGCTCAACCAGTATTACGTGGTGATGGAAGTCGCGCCGCAGTTCTGGGAGCGTCCCGAAGGGCTCAAGTACATCTACATGAACTCGGCGAATGCCGGCAACGTGCCGCTTGGCGCTATCGCCAGCACCGAGTCCCACGCCATACCGCTCTCCGTCAACCACACCAGTCTTTTCCCCTCCGTCACCGTTTCGTTCAATCTTGGACCGGGCATGGCCCTCAGCGACGCCACCCGCGAGGTGGCCGAGATGCAACAGCGGATGAACATGCCTCAGACCGTACGCGGCTTCTTCGCCGGAACCGCGCAGGCCTACCAGGCCTCGCTCGCCAGCGAGCCCATTCTCATCGCGACCGCGCTGCTGGCCGTCTTCATCGTCCTGGGAATCCTTTACGAGAGCCTGGTGCATCCCATCACTATCATTTCCACGCTGCCGTCGGCCAGCGTCGGAGCCATGCTGGCGCTGATGTTCTTCCATATCGATCTCAACGTCATCTCCATCATCGGCATCGTGCTGCTCATCGGCATCGTCAAGAAGAACGCCATCATGATGATCGATTTTGCGCTGCAGGCCGAACGCAACGAGGGCAAGAACACCGCCGACGCCATTTTCGAGGCGTGCATGCTGCGCTTCCGCCCCATTCTCATGACCACCATGGCGGCCATCTTCGGCGCGCTGCCGCTGGCTTTCGGCACCGGTATCGGATCGGAGCTGCGGCGTCCCCTGGGGATTACCATTGTCGGCGGCCTGCTGATGAGCCAGTTGCTCACTCTGTACACCACCCCGGTGGTGTATTTGTTCCTCGACCGCATCCGCCTCAGTGTGCTGGGCAGGGACCACGATTCGCTCGCGTCCGCCACCGGAGGCCTTCCGGAGCAAGCCATATGAAACCCAGTATTCCGCTCCTGGTGCCCGCCGCGGCGCTCGTCTGCGCGCTTACCGGCTGCGTTGTCGGCCCCAAATATCAGCCGCCCGCGGCGCAGGCCCCGCCCGCCTACAAAGAGTCGCCCGCCACCGCGCCTCCGCGGACCCCATCGCCCGCGGCGGCCACGGCGCCCGACCCCACCCTCGGCGGCCTCGGCGACTGGACCGTCGCCCAGCCCCAGGACGCCATGCTGCGCGGCAAATGGTGGGAGATCTATAAAGACCCCGAATTAAACTCGCTCGAAGAACAAATCGACATCAATAATCAGACTATTAAGCAATATTTTGAGAATTTCCTGGAAGCTCGCACCCTGGTTCGCCAGGCGCGCGCGCAGTTCTTCCCCACCGTGGCCGTCGGGCCTTCCTATTCGCTCTCGCGCAACTCAGCCAGCCTGGGGGGCGGCGCAGCCGGAGGCGCCGCGTCGGCGGGCGGGGCCGGCGCAGCCTCGAAAACGGGCGCCTCCGCAACCAGCGGCGCCACCGGCACCAGCACGTTCCTTGACCTTCCGGTCAGCGCGTCCTGGGAGCCCGATCTCTGGGGCAAGATCCGCAATACCGTCCGCCAGGCGCAATACTCCGCGCAGCTCACCGCGGCCGACCTCGAAAACGAGCGCCTCACCGAACAATCCAGCCTCGCCACTTACTTTTTCGAGCTGCGCGGCCAGGACGCACTCCAGCAGATCCTCGACGCCACCGTCGCCGCCGACCAGAAAGCTCTCGACATTACGCAAGCGATGTACGAAGCGGGAACCACGGATCGGATCGCCGTCGTCCAGGCGCAGGGCACTCTCCAGAGCGCGCAATCACTGGCCACGAATCTCGGTGTTGCGCGCGCCCAGTACGAGCATGCCATCGCCGTCCTCATCGGCAGGGCCGCATCGGAGTTTTCCATTCCCGCGCGGCCGCTGCTCACCACTCCTCCACCCATCCCCCTCGGACTGCCCTCGCAGCTCCTGCAGCGCCGTCCGGACATTGCCGCCTCGGAGCGCGCCATGGCCTCCGCCAACGCGCAGATCGGCATCGCCTACGCCGCGTATTACCCAAACGTGAGCATCTCCGCCAGCGCCGGCCTCGAGAGCTCGAGCTGGAAGCATCTGCTCGACTGGCCCAGCCGCTTCTGGTCCATCGGCCCCTCGGCCTCCGAAACCATCTTCGACGCCGGTCTGCGCCGCGCCGTCGTTAATCAATACATCGCCACCTATAACGCCGACCTCGCCTCCTACCGCCAGACCGTGCTTACCGCTTTCCAGCAGGTGGAGGACGCCCTCGCCGCTCTGCGCATCCTCACGCAGCAGATCCAGCAGCAGCATCAGGCGGTGGAATCCGCGCAGCTCGCCCTGGACCTCGAGATGAAGCGCTACGAAACCGGCCTCGATCCCTACATCGACGTGGTCACCGAACAGAATGCGCTGCTCGCTGCCCGGCAGGGTCTGGCCCAGATCGAGATCCAGCGCATCACCGCTTCGGTGCAACTGATCGAAGCGCTCGGCGGAGGGTGGGACCGCTCGCAACTGCCCACCCCCGAGCAGATCGCCGTGAAGCCCACGAAAGAGCAGACAACCATCCAGAAGTAGCCCGGCCGCTGGCGCTCACTGCCAGCGCGCCTTGTGCCTGGCCAGCCACCAGCAGGGAGAATTCCACTCTGGCGCCGCGTACTGCGGAAACAGCGTTTGCGAACAACTCACGTCCGTTGTCCCCAGGTAGTCGTACTCGGTCTTCTCGCCTTTGAGCGGCGTCTTCAGGAAGCTCTCCACGGTGACGCTGCCCATCCCCCCTCCCCAAACCAGCCGGATGGCGAACGCCGCCCAGTCCGCCGCGTACAGCAGCACCAGGCCGATCGCAACGTACTTCGCAATTCGCAGGAGTTTTCGCCGGAAGTGAGTTCGCATCGCGTGTGACTCTTCTTGTCTATCGTGCCATGGCGCGGCTTCGTTAAAACTCTCGAGGTTGGGCCGGTTACAATCGCTGAGTGCGGTGGTCTCCCCTGGAGAGGAAACCGGCGCCGGCTGCGAGGCGCGCCCTTGCCATTCCGTCCGCCGAATCGTGGTGATCGAGAACATCACGCGCTACCTCGAACAGGGCATGAAGCCGCTGCAGGCCGCTTTCCGCGGCGCGAAGGAGATTGGATTCACCGTGGTCTCCATGAGCACCTCGCTGATCGCGGTGTTCATCCTCATTCTGATGATGGGCGGGGCCGCGGCTGGAATGCTTCGACCCTGCCCACGCCGGCGGACCTGAAAGCTGCGACTGCGGCCAAGCCGACGCCCGCAAACTGAGGCATTGCTGCACCCGAAGTGCGGCAGGCTCGCAGCCTGCGGCGGCCTCTCAGGCCGCCCGGCTCTGGCCCACCTGACTGACAATAAGACTATGCGATTCCAGCCCCCCGGCCAGACCCAGGGGAAGTTCCGCGCCGGCGCGATCCAGATGTCCTGTTCGCTCGACCCGAACGAGAACCTCGAGAAGGCCGTCTGGAGGATTCGCGAGGCTGCGGCGCAGGGCGGCCAGATCATCTGCCTGCAGGAGCTGTTTCGCTCGCGGTATTTCTGCCGGGAGGAAAACGCCGAACTGTTCGCGCTGGCGGAGACCATCCCCGGCTCGACCACGGAGACCCTGGGCCGCATCGCCCGCGAGCTGAACATCGTCATCATCGCTTCCCTGTTCGAGCGCCGCGCGCCGGGCCTGTATCACAACACCGCCGCGGTGATCGGCGCAACCGGTGAGGTGGAAGGGCTATACCGCAAAATGCACATCCCCGACGACCCGCTCTACTTCGAGAAGTTCTATTTCACTCCCGGCGACCTCGGCTTCCGGAAGTTCGACACGCCCTTCGGCCCCATCGGCGTGCTGGTGTGCTGGGATCAGTGGTATCCCGAAGCCGCACGCATCACCGCCCTCAAGGGCGCCGGGATTCTGTTCTATCCCACCGCCATCGGGTGGCACCCGGCCGAGAAGGAGCAATACGGCGCGGCGCAGCTCGACGCCTGGCGCACCATCCAGCGTGCCCATGCCATCGCCAATGGCGTCTACGTGGCTGCGGTGAACCGTGTCGGCTTCGAAAAGGGGCCCGCCGACACCGGCATCGAGTTCTGGGGCTCGTCCTTCATTGCCGGCCCGTTTGGGCAGGTGATCGCCCAGGCGTCCGCGGACAAGGAGGAGATCCTGGTGGCCGAGTGCGATCCCGCCCAGATGGACGAAGTGCGGCGCAACTGGCCCTTTCTGCGCGATCGCCGCATCGACGCCTACCCCCCCATCTGCAGCCGCTGGCTGGAGTGACCCGGACACGATAACCCGGGAATCTCCGCAGCCCGCTACGATTCCGGGTCTCCATTTGGCGCAGGCTCTCAGCCCAATACCACTTGACTTGCTGCGGTCGGCCCCCGGCCGGCCTCTTCGGGTGGGCAGATGCCTGAATCTTCGCGCGAACAGCGGGTCCGGGGGCCCCGTGCAGCCTGCGGCGGCCGTGGCCACGAACGAAGACGAATGCAGACCTTCGACCCCGGTTGTGCCGGGTGGGCGGCCTTGTCCCTTGATAAGGTGTGCTCTGATCTTCGCCCGTGGCCGGCGGATAAGGGGACCAGCTCGGCTTCGCCCCTGGGCAAGGCCGCCTGCTGTGGGTTGCGGCGAAGCCGCGCTGTGCCACCTGTTATCAGAAGCTTGTCAGTACATGGTGGCACAGGCTTCAGCCTGTCGGGAAATGTAGAACTCCGGACGCAGCCATCGCGGTATTCCTGCTGCGCCAGACGAGTACTCGGCTGCCGCCGCATGTCTATGGAGACCGGTTTCAGCTCTCCTCGGATTCGCAGGTGCTTCCGCTCTTGTGTCGCACGCCCTCTTCGTCAGATTGCTCTTGCCTTCGCGAGAAAACGAGTTATTCTGGGTGGGTAGTTCTATGCCCATACAGGAGGCGGGGGGAATGTTTGAAGGCTACTGGTTCGCCGATGACGCCGAACTCGACGATTTCGACTACGACAAAGAGCACGTAGACCTGGCATCGGAAGTCGGCGCGTACGGGAAGGATGAAGACGACGAGGACGAAGAAGTGGAAGTGGTCGTCGTAGAGACGGTTGCGACGGAACCGGCGCCGGCGGCGCCGAAGCGCAAACCCGCGAAGAAGGCTTCTCGCCCGAGCGCGAAGAAGGCCGCGCCGAAGAAGGCCGCGCCGAAGAAGGCCGCTCCCGCGAAAGCGGCGAAGAAAGCCGTGAAAAAGGCGGCAAAGAAGGCCGCGCCGAAAAAGGCCGCCCCAAAAGCCGCTCCGAAGAAGGCCGTAAAGAAGGCGGCGAAGAAAGCGCCGGCCGGGAAGAAGGCAGCCGCCAAGAAGAAGGGCCGCCGCTGAGAGTTCTGCCGGGGCGGGCTCTCGTGCCCGCCCCGTTCCGTTCAGCCCTTTTTCACCACCTCGCGACAGCGCTCGAACAGTTGCAGAAGAGAGTCCGCGTATTCTTCCGCGGTGCGCGTCGCTTTGCCCCCGAACCCGGCGGCCCCGGTTCCCTTCCCATATGCCGTGGTCACGGCGATGAACTTCATCAGTTCCAGCGCCACTTCGTCCTGAGACCGCGGTCCGGCATGGCCGTTCGCGTTGTCTTCCGCCATTGGTCTTCTCCTCTGCGGTTGCCCGCGTGGATGGGGCCTGCGCGGCCCCGCTCCATCACGTCCAGTCTATCGCGTGGATGAGAGAATGAGTCTGAACGGTAGCGGGTCAGTTTGCCGCTGGGCAGCATTGTCACACGGTGGCACAGGCTTCAGCCTGTACGGCGCAAACCGGCCCACTACCGTCTGAACCGGCATGCCCGTCAACGCCACCCGCCTCGTCCGAAAGATGCGTGGCGGCGCGCAGGCGCACCTGCTGGAATGCGATGACGGCGGTTTTTACGTGGTCAAGTTCCGTAACAATCCCCAGCATCGCCGGGTGCTGGTCAACGAGTGGATCAGTTCGGTGTTTCTGAGGCACCTGCAGATCGCGGCGCCGTCCGCCGCCATCGTGAATCTGAGCGTGGAGTTTCTGGAGGCTGCCTCGGACGTCTCCATGCAACTGGGGTCGAGCGCGGTGCGGCCGGAACCCGGATGGCACTTCGGCTCGCAATTCCCGGGCGACCCGTCGCGCATGGCCGTGTACGATTTCCTGCCCGACGTGCTGCTCGGCCAAGTGGCCAACGCGGCCGAGTTCCCGGGCATTTTCGCGTTCGACAAGTGGATGGGCAACGCCGACGCCCGCCAGGCCATCTTCTTCCGCGCCCGGCTGCGCCCGCCCACATCCGAGCCCGCCGGAGACGCGGCTCCTCGGGTGGGCTTCCTGGCTCAGATGGTGGACCACGGATATGTCTTCGACGGCCCCCACTGGACCTTCGCGGATTCCCCTCTGCGGGGCCTGTATTTCCGGCACTCCGTGTACAGCCGAGTCCGCTCCTGGGAGGACCTCCAGCCGTGGCTCGACCGCATCGTCAACTTCCCCGAAGAAGTGATCGACGACGCCGTGAAACGGATGCCGCCCGAGTGGGTGGCCGATGACGACCCGGCGCTGCGGCAACTCCTGCACCAGCTCATGCGGCGCCGCAAACGCGTTCCCGAGCTGATCCGCGAGGCTGCCACCGGGCCGACCAGGCCATTCCCCAACTGGCGCGCCCACTGAAGGTCAGGTTCGCTCCGGGTTAGCAACCGCAAAGCCTTCCATCTCCGCAACCTCACACAGGATCTTCTCTGCGGCCACGAAACAATCGACCAGACCCTCACCTCTCAGCCCGAGCGCAACCGCTATCTGCAGAGCGTCGAGGGCGCGGAGCCGGGAATCAAACGCGTAGCGTTCGAGCAGCCGCTCGGCCAGGGTGAATTCCGGTTCGCCGATGGTGAAGACCTCGATCCTTCGGGTAACGAGATCCTCACGAAACCGGCGCAGGAAAAAACCGGCGTCCTCGCGGCTGATGAACCTGGTTCGGACCTTGATTGCAAACATCGACGGCAATTCGATGGCGGTCAGACGGGAAATCCGGATTCGGCTTCCGGTTGCGTTCATCCACACGGGGTGTTCCGACTTCAGGATGGTACAGCTTGGCCAGGGCACTGGAGTCAAAGAAGTACGCTGGCAAAGTCAGCGGTCCTCGCGCTCGGCGAAAAAGTCGGCGGCTATCGATCCGGGAATGGCGGCAAGGCGCCGCCGTACTTCTTCAAGGCCAGGCGCAGGGCCAGCATCCCGCGACTCCATTCGCAGACGGTCGAGGTATTCCAGATCAAGATGAGACACTGCTGACGCGCAGGTTCTGGTAACGCTTACGCGCACGCGCTCGTGCTCCGCCAAATCCAAAGGTTGCAGGGGCATTAGCACGCCGCCCTGGTACACGGCATCCACCTGAATGGACATGGCACCATTGTACGCCGCTGTCGGTCACGGAGGGTGCGCGTGCGCGGCTAAAGGCCCAAGATACCGCACGCCACGATCTCCGCCGTCACCGGCGCGAGGAGAATGCCGTTTCGATAGTGTCCGTAAGCCAGCCACATCCTGCCGCCTTCCACCGCGCCAATGGCCGGTTCACCCGTTTCGCTCAGCGGCCGGAGACCGCTCCAGGCAGCGCACGGGTCGTGCCCCCGCAACTCGGGCCAGAGGCGCTCGGCACGGCGGCGAATATCCAGGCATAGCTCCAGGTCCGGAGTCTCGTCGAAGCCGATCCGCTCGCTGGTGCTGCCGGCGATGGTGAAGCCGTTCGCGCGCTGCACGATGTAGGTGTGGCCGCAACGAAGAATGTGCGGCAGCGAACCGGGGGCGAGCGAGTAAGCGATCAGGTGCCCCTTCACGGGCGTGGTCCGCGGCAGGTCCAATCGCCGGCCAGCGGAGAAAACCGGGATGTCGCCCGACCACGCGCCCGCGGCGATCACCACCGGCCCGTCGTTGTCGTCGATGCGCTCCACCCTCTGATGCTCCACGATCTCGACGCCCAGCCGCCGGCAGGAGGCCAGCAGAGCCCGAAAGACACTGCGGGGATCCACCGCGCCGTCGCCGGGATAGAAGGCAGCATCGCCACGCATCTCGCAGGGGATTCCCAGCAGCTTTTGCCGCTCGCAGCGGAGTGCCAGCATGCCGGCATCCGCGTCCGAATCGGCCTGTTCGAGCGACCCGCCAATGGAGAAGTCGATGTCGAGTCCGGTTTCCTCCTCGAGTTCGCTGACCCAGCCGGGGTACAATTCGAGGCTCCGCCGGCCGAGCCGAAGCCACACCGAATCCGTGTCACACTCACCGCCCAGGGCCAGCATGCCGGCGGCGGCGGCACTGGCTCCCTTCCCCGCTTCGCGCGCGTCGATCAGCCGCACCTTGCGCCCGGCCATGGCCAGCCGCCGGGCAATCGACGCGCCGACGATCCCCGCTCCCACAACGGTGACGCCGGGCCCGCGCAGCGAGTTCATTGGCCCAATGTAGCGCACCCGAAGAGCGTGGCAGGCGCATAGAATGGGAGTTTATGCATCGTTTCCTGCTCCACAACGACCAGATTCTGGACGCGGGCGCCAGAGATCTCGCGGCCGGTCAGGTCGGCCTGCTCGCCGGATGGGGAGTCTTCAGCACCATCCGCGTCGCCGAGGGCGTCCTGTTCGCCTTCGAGCGGCATTGGGACCGCATGCGGCGCGATGCGAAACGGCTGCGGGTTCCCTTTCCCGCCGATCCCGAGTGGATGCACGGCCGGCTGATGCGGCTGGTGGAGGCAAACTCCGCCGGCAATGCCACCATGCGCGTGGTGGTGGTGCGCAACCGCGGCGGCCTGTGGCAGGGTCCCGGTGTCGAGCGCGATTTCGATCTGATCGCTTTCACCGCCGATATCGCCGCCTGGCCTGGCGCCGTGCGGCTGGGCGTGAAGCCGGCGGCGCGCTATTCCCAATCCGAGTTCTCCTCCACGAAGATGCTCTCGTGGGCACAGAACCTGGTCTGGTACGAACAGGCCCGCGAGCGCGGCCTGGACGAGTACGTATTGCTGAACGAGAGAGGGGATATCGCCGAGTGCACCTCCGCCAACATCTTCGCCGTGTTTGGCGACACCGTCTGCACTCCCCCGCTCAGCTCCGGATGCCTGCCGGGCGTGACCAGAGCCCTGCTGCTGACCGAGATCAAGGCGCCGGGGCTCACTACGGTGGAACGTCCGCTTACCCCCGCCGATCTCGAGAAAGCCGATCAGGTTCTCATCAGCTCCACAACGCGCGACCTGCTGGTGGCGGAGTCGATCGAGGGCCTCACCATCCGCAACCAGGGACCCGCGGCCGCCGTGCTCGAGGAAGCGCTGTCGGCATACCGGACCCGCTATATTCAGGAGCACGCGCACGCCGCACCGGTGAGCGGCAAATAACCGGACACCCTCGAAAACACAGCGCAGGGCGCCGTCCGGCCCTGTGGGGCAGGCCCTCGGCCTGCGCGGGGCTCTCAGCCCCGCCTTCCCATGCTTCATCCCTCGCCGCTCCCGGCAGTTTTCATCCGGTTCGGTGGCCGAAACGGCCATGCCCAACACGCGGTGCCAGCCGCGTTTTTGCGATTCGTGGGGGACAGCGCGACGCACTCGTCTCTCCCACGCGATGCTACACTAACTGGCGAGTCGCACTCTCATGCCTTTCGGATCGTGCCCGTCCTGCGGCGGCCACAACCTTCGCGCGTCGAGGGTGAGAGGGGTTGTCGAACGGCTGCAGAGCCTGGCTGGCATTCTCCCTTTTCGCTGCCGTCAATGCGGTACGCGATTCCGCACGCTCATCTGGGATCTTCGAAGCTGGAGGTACGCGCGCTGTCCGAAGTGCCTGGGCACGGAACTGAGTCGCTGGTCGGAGCACTACTACAATGCGCCGCTGGGCGATCGGCTGCTGGTCGGATTGGGCGCCACCCGCTACCGTTGCGAGTTGTGCCGCCACAACTTCGCCAGTTTCCGGGCCTGTAAGGAGAAGTTCTCGTGGAAGAAGCGGCGCGACGCCGCGAAAGGCGCCGCGGGCGCGAGAGAATCGGATCGCCAGGCCCTCTGAGAAACTTGCGCAAAACGGAGGCTCGGCGGCGGCGCCGGAGTTCCCCGCGTGCAGGCCCGCCGCCGGGCCCTTTGCGCGATGGCGCCGCCGGCGAGTTCCAAAAAGCAAAAAAGGTTCCAGGCGACCTTCGGGTTCAGCCCGTTCCCCGGCCGGCATGCCCGGCCGGAACATGGCAGGTATGCTCGGTCCGGATTCGCTCTCTTGCTCCCCGCCGCAGCCTTTGAGCCGCGTCGGATCAGCGCTCCAGAGCGCTTCCGGCGACCGCCATGCCCGGAGCCTGCGCTTCGCAACGGCGTTTCGCTCGCCCCCGCGGCCGTGCCCTTTCGAGCGCCTCCGCGAGGGGTCACCGCTCCCCGCCTGCTGCTTCAGCCCAATCCCGAATCCCGCCTTCCGGCCCGTTCGGTTCGCCACTCCCGGCCTCGCTCCGCTTTTGCATTGCTTGCGCGGGGCCGATCCACGTCGCGTTCCCGTTGCCGGACACCGATCCGGAATTCCCTGGCCGTTCTTCTGCCTTCACTCGCCCTTGGGACGACATCCCTCGGGGTCAACGTGCCGACCGACACCTGCCCGGGAGGCTCACCTTCGCCCTCAACCCGATCTCCGTTCGCTCCCCGCTGCCGGCTCTGTTTGATCATTGCCCGCTTCGGATCATCGTTCCCGGTTCGCTGTCGCTTGCGAGGCTTGCTGTTCCTTCTGACCTCCTGGAACCTCCTAGATAATGCTCCTGAAACGCGGACAAGTCAATGATGACGTTTGCGTGAACGAAATATTTTCCTCAGGTCGAAGTAGTCTTAGAATCAGCGTCTTGCCGCGATCACTGTTGAAAACGCTGTGGATAAAACGTAGGGGAGAAGATATGTTCAAACCAGGCTGGGCAGGCTGCTGCACGTCAAAGGCTGCGGGTATCCGGCCCGCACGACGCGCGCCGCGCCTCGGCGACTGTTATCGAGTCGGCTGACCCGCTTCCGGCGGTCCAGCCGGCCAGAAGGCCGGGTTCACAAGCAGTATTGAAGGGGATATGAGCGGGCCGCCGCCCGTCGGTTCACGTGGACTGTTCAACTGTTCCCGATTGGCATCGCCCGACCGAGCGGCGGCCCCTTTACATCGGCGACGGGGAACCCCGGAGGCGTTGTGTGTTCGCCGCTAAGGTGAGCGTGCCCTCGCCTCCAGGCCGAGGGCACTTGCACCTGCTTCCGAGCGGAGAACAGTGCACTTGGACCATCGGTTGCAGGGTCTGGGAGCATTAGCCCGTGTGACGCTTCAGCAGCCATGCTCGGCAGTGTGCCGCTCCAGCCGCAGGCGGGCCTCCTCGCTCAAAAGCCGCGTCTCCTCGAACTTCCGCAGCCGCTCGTATTCGGCCTTCGTTGCCACGCCTGTGTTTTGCTGAAGCTGCTGTACAGTGCGGGAGTAGTCTGCGGTCGTGATCGCGCAGGCGCGATGGAGGGTGCCCCTCTCAGGACACGATTCTTCCGGCGTGCGTTCTTCGCTGGGAGACACTTGCGGGACGGACGCCAAGCCGAAGGGCAACGAGACAGCGAATTCCCTGTCGGTAACAAGTCAAGTTGTCCGGTTCTGAGAATACGTGATCTGTCCGCTTTGTGAAACAAAGTGATGCGGCCGTCAGGCCGCCTCCTTGTGTTTGGGTTTGGCCTTTGCTTTCGTTTTGGC
>Ga0326727_10006782_pt1 | contig 30991 bp, 24 predicted proteins | sample MB2enrmetagenome_FD_207643 | JGI IMG/M metagenome (GOLD analysis project Ga0326727, IMG submission 207643) | Lab enriched peat soil microbial communities from McLean, Ithaca, NY, United States - MB29MY | ecosystem: Environmental > Terrestrial > Soil > Wetlands > Peat | place: USA: New York... | reverse complement strand
GGACCACGGCCCCCCCCACACCCCGGCCCCCCCACGCCGTTTATAATCTGGAAAACGACCGCCATATGCTACCTGTCCAGCACCTCCCGTACCTTTCCAAGCAGCTTAGACATGGAGAGGGGTTTTTGCAGAAAATCCACATGGCTCCCTCTTACGCCTTTCTCTATCACGATATCGCCGGTGTAGCCGCTCACGAAAATGGCCTTGACTTCCGGGTGGATGCGGTTGATTTCTTCGAGAACGTCCTTGCCGCTCCTCCCTGGCATGACCATGTCCAGGATGATGAGGCTTATCGCTTCCCGATGCTCATTGAAGACCCTTATCCCGTCTTCCCCGTCGGTTGCTGCAAGGGCATTGTATCCCTGGGCGGACAGGATGTCCCTGACCATGTTCCTCACGTCCACGTCGTCTTCGATGACCAGGATGGTCTCGGAGCCTCCCGGAACCCGCGGTCCTGTAGCCGGCCCGGTCACGACCGTCGCCTCGACCAGGGGAATGTATATATCGAACGTAGTCCCCTTGAGGGGCGAGCTGGTTACGGTAACGTATCCGTTGTGCTGCTTGACAATGCCATAGACGCTCGCAAGACCCAGGCCCGTCCCTTTACCCACTTCTTTGGTGGTGAAGAAGGGGTCGAAGATGCGGGCCATCGTTTGTTCGTCCATGCCCATGCCCGCATCGGAGACGGACAGGCGGATGTACTCGCCGGTCTTTCCGAACCCGTGGGTCTTGTTGAAAGATGCGTCGAGGGTTACTACCTTCGTCCTTATGGTGATGGACCCGCCGCCCGGCATGGCGTCCCTGGCGTTCGTCGCAAGGTTCATCAGCACCTGGTCGATCTGAGAGACATCGAGAAGGGCAATGCAGTCGTCGGCAAGGTCCAGCTCCAGGTTGATGTCTTCGGGAAGGAGCCTCTTCAGGAGCTTTGCCGTGCTTTGGACTATATTCCCCAGATTGTGGGGTTCGAGGTTGATCCTCTGCTTCCGGCTGAATGCAAGCAGGCTATGCGTAAGGTCTGCGGCTTTCTCTGCAGAGAGGACGATTTGATCTACGTAAGGCCGGTTGCGGTCGTCAGGACCTATGGTCATCTGGATAAGGTTGCCGAGACCCATGATGACTGCGAGGATATTATTGAAGTCGTGGGCAACGCCTCCCGCCAGGGTTCCGATGGCCTCCATTTTCTGGGCCTGGCGGAGCTGGGCCTCCATTTGGAGTTGTTCTGTAATATCCTTCGCGACCCCGACGTACTGGATGATGGCCCCCGATGCATCACGGACCGGCGCCATGGTAAGTTCAACCTCTATGGGTGTTCCGTCTTTTCTTCTTCGTGTCTGGCGTCCGGAGTATATATTCCCCGCTTCAACGACCGACCACACGGCGTCATAGAAGGACTGGGGATGGGAATCGCCGCGCGTTATTGCCATGGTTTCCCCTATGATCTCTTCACGGGTGGAGCCGTAGGATTTGCAAAAAGCTGCATTGACATAGGTGAAGCGCTTGTCGATATCGAGCATGAAGATCCCTTCCCCTGCCCACTCTACCGCGGACCAGAGCTTCGCCTGCTCTTCTTCGGCTTTCTTGCGCTCGGTGATGTCATGTGCAAAGATGGTTACTGCCCGCACGTTCTCTTCTTCGTCAAAAACGGGGTAGCAGTAGTTTTCATAATACCTTCCTGCTCTTGCATCCTCGAAATAGACCGGCTCACCCAAGGCAATGACCTTAGCGTATTGTGCTTTTCTGTATTCGGCAACATTGGGTGCGAAATGGTCGTAGAGGTTGATGCCGACCAATTCCTGGACGGATTTGCCCAGCCTTTCGGCAGCCACGATATTCGACATGAGCACAGTACCTTCTCTGTCGATCAGCAGCATGGTCTCGTGCACGGCATCGAATAACGATCGCAGCGTCTTCTCGCTCTCCTGCAAGGACTCTTGGGCCTTCCTGCGCTCGGTGACGTCCCTCATGAAGGCTATGGAGACAGACTTTCCCTGATACGTCGTAGCCGCGGCTGATACCTCGATATATATGACATCGCCGTTCTTCCGCATGCCCTTGAACTCATAGCGGACCGGCGCTGCCTCGCCCCTCTGCCTCCTTCGATTGTAGCCGGCTACTTTCTCCTGGTCGTCGGGGTGAACGGTAAGGTGATGCGTCTTTCCCACCACCTCTTGCGGGCTGTCGTAGCCGAATATATCCAAGAACTTCCGGTTGGCGTAGATGTGGCTATCCCCCCTTACGAGGACAATCCCGTCGTTGGAGCTTTCTATTGCAGTACGGTAGCGCTCTTCTGACTCCTGCAACGCCTTTTCGATACGTTTATGCTCGGTTACGTCCCTGACAGATTCTATTGCGCCGACGATGTTGCCTGAGTGATCGAAGAGAGGCGACGCTGTGCAGGATATATAGGCGCCCTTCCCGCCGTATATCTTCGGCACAAAGACTTCTGCAAGAAGCTTGCTACCCTCCACATGCACGTTGCCATAACGGTTCTCGAACTTTTTGTCCCTTTCCAATACGAGATCGATAATGATGGGTCTGGGCTTTCCGTAAAAGGGGACTGCATAGGCATAATCTCCCTTTCCCAGCATATCCTCTTTCTTTACGCCCGTCATCTCCTCTACTGCCTTGTTCCAGGCGATCACCTTCTTGTCGCGGTCGATGACGAAGGTTGCGTCGGGAAGGAAGTCTATGATGTCGGAAAGTCGTTGGTAGATTCTTTCCAGCTCTTCTTCAGACCGTTTCCGCTCCGTTATGTCCCTCCGGATGGTAATTATGCCCTGCCGCCGCTCATTGTACCACATTCAGAGCTATTCTTTCTCCTATAGGTCTTGCGGCACCGCGCCGGGGAAAGAACAGAATTGTCGATCTCCTAGAGGTGGACGACATTTTTGTCGATGAGATGCGCCAACGAGTCCAGAATATGTAATAATATCAATGGAGTACGGCACCGGGACACGGGTATGATTATTGCTAAGTTGCATTGTAGAGTAAGCCAAACAACCGGCTGGGTCTTCGGGCGAGGGCCGGTTGACGGGCACCTTGATAGGCCGTATGATAGGACGGTAAGTATGGCCGGTTTTTCGAAGAAGTTTTTCAGAGGCGTCATCCTTCTGGCGGTCACCGTTCCTCTGCTTGCGCCGGGTCCTGTGGGCGCACAGCAGGCCGCAGCCCCTTCTTACCCCCCTTCCCCTTCCGTGTCGGCCCCCCTCGTCCGTGAGGGCGATTTTGCGGCGGCCCTCGAAAGCGCGTTAGGACTGGGGAACGGGCGCGACGAGGCGGCGGCCGAGAACCACCTCTCCGACCTAGGCATCGCCCCGAAGAACGGCTGGATCGCCGATTACCCCGTGACGCCCGATATCGCGTCGGAGATCCAGCAGGGGGTGATAGAGGCATCCGATGCGGGTCAGCTCGGCTTCGGCAGGGATGAGGCGATGAGCAGGCTGCAAGGCGTGCTCGTCGGCTCCGATCTGATCGACAGGCCGTATGACGGCAGCGCCTACGCGGCCGCGCCGCAGCCCGGCGCCCCGGGTTACGCCTACCCCGACCAGGCGGCGCTCGAAGACTATTATGCGTCCCAGGGGCCTCCTGTCCTCACCTACTATGCCCCGCCCCCCGACTACTCGTACCTTTATTCATATGTGGACTATCCCTTCTGGTATTCCGGCTTCTGGCTGCCGGGGTTCTTTATCCTGCGCGACTTCCACCGGCCCTTCGGACCTTACGGCCGCCGCTTCGTCTCGAACCATTTCGTCAGACCGGGGACGAACACGGTCTACCGCGTGAACGCGAGTGCGAGGCTCGCCGGCGCGCCAGGAGCCTACGCGACGGCCCCGGCCCACGGGTTTGCCCCTGCCCGGAGCGCCGCGCGTATGGCCTCTGCCGCCGCTCCTGCAGGCGGCTTTGCGCCGAGAAGCCCGGCAGGCGCTTTCCGTCCGGGCGGCCCGTCAGGGTTTGCGCCCCGCAGCACCTTCTCGCAGCCCCGCGTCTTCAATGCCCCGCGCGTTGCGATGGCGGCCCCACATACGGCCGCTCCCCCATCATCAGGCTTTAGCGGCGGCCACAGCTCTTTCTTCAGCCAGTCGCACGCCCCGTCCGGCTCCTTCCACTCGTCCGGTTTCGGCGGGGGGTTCTCCGGAGGACACTCGTTCTCGGGCGGGCACTCCTTCGGCGGGGGTGGTGGTCATGGGGGCGGCGGCCACGGCGGGCACAGGTAACCACCGCGCCTTCCTGCAAGTAGAAGATACTGCTGTCGGACTCCTCCAGGTTTGGACTCGCGCCTGAAAGGTATCGCGATCTGCGGCGCCCTGTTCACCGTGGGGCCTCCGACGTACCGACGTACAGTCTCCGGCCGCCACGTCTCACATGGCATCCGCACCTCCCGATTCTTCCAGGCGCTCCCCCCGGGCTCGCCAACGCACACTTTCATCATAAGATCGAGTCTTCATGCCAGTACTCCAGCTCACTGTAAGCCGAGGCCCGCCCCAGCCGGGCCGCCGCAATCGTATAAAGCGCATTCATAAGGCGGCGGCAAGAGCGGGCTGCACTGTATCAATATGCGGGACATAAAGACGGCGGCCACGCTCAGGGGACAGGGATATGCCGGGCAGGAAGCGGCTGCGTAGAAGGATGCAGATTTCGTGAAGCGCAAGCCCGAGGAACGGAGGCGTACTCTTTCCGTACGTCGGAGTCCCGCAGGGCGAAGCGCGACGCGAAAGATGCGCCTTATACGCAGCCGCTCGCAGCGTATAGCGGCGCTACAGCGGCTGGTAGCGGTATTTCGAGGCGATATAGTCCATCGATTCGTCGATAGCCTGCGCCGCCCGCTCCAGATCTTCCTCCGTGTGGCGGTGGCAGATATACCCATGGTGGTGCGGCGTCAGGAAGACGCCCTTTCTGATGAGCTGCGTGTAGAAATCGGTCCGCCTGCCTCTCTGGGTCTCCCCCCTGTCCTTCTTGAAGGTGATGAAGAACATGGGCGCAACGCCGGAGAGCTCGGCCCCCGTATCGTATTTGTCGATGACGGCCTGGATTTTCTTCAGGAATCGCCCGCCTTTCTCCCATATCTTGGCGAGGACGTTGTCCCGCTCCAGGATATCGATGGTCTTGAGGGCCGCCACATAGCCGTCGCTGTTCGGAAAAAACGTGCTCGATATGAAAAGCTTCTGCGCGGCGGCCATCATCACGTCCACCTTCCCGGTCACAACGCTTATGGCATAGCCGTTCGCCATGCCCTTCCCCAGCACCGTCAGGTCGGGCGTCACGCCGTAGCGCTCCTGCGCCCCTCCCATGGCGAGTCTGAAGCACGTGCGGACCTCGTCGAAGACGAGCACCGCCCCGTGCCTGTCGGCAAGCGCCCTTACCCCTTCCAGAAACCCCGGCGCAGGCTCCTCCATCTTCCGGTGGAGGGCATGGCCGAAGGGGGTCATGATGATCGCTGCAGTCTGGTCGCCGTAGCGGACCATCAGCTCTTCGAGGGAGGCGAGGTTGTTGTAATGGAATTCGTGGACGTCCTCATAGAGCTTCGCGGGGATGCCGCCCTTCATCTCGACCGACCAGTCGTGCCAGCCGTGGTAGCCGCACCGCATGACCTTCAGCTTGCCCGTGCACGCCCGGGCGATGCGAATGCTGGCGGTCGTCGCGTCGGAGCCCGTCTTCAGGAAGATGCTCATCTCGGAGCACGGGACGAGCCGCGTGAGTCTTTCGGCAAGGGCGTTCTGGTGAGGCTGGGTCAGGGTAAAACAGAAGCCCTTTCCTTTTATCTGGCTGATGACCGCGTCATCGACCTCTTCCTCCCTGTAGCCCAGGATGATCGGCCCGTAGCCGCAGAGGAAGTCGATATATTCGTTCCCGTCCACGTCGGTGAGGTGCGCTCCCTTGCCGGAATCGAGGAAGATCGGGTACTCGCCCTCGATGAAGTCTCCGGGCTTCCTCGCCCCCAGCACGCCGCCGGGGACGACCCTCTTTGCCTGCTCGAACATCTCCAGACTCCGCGATATATTCAGCTTCCCTGCCTCTTTCATGGAAGAAAACCCCCTTATCTTCAGACCCCCGGCATCGCGGGCCTAGACTTGCAGCATAGACGAAACGGTCTCCGTCTGGTGTATGCGCGCCCCACGGCCGATAAGGGCGGCAAGGAATTTTTCCGGGTCGATGCAGCCTTCCGGGGCGACCACGCCCTTCGCCTGCACGTCGCCCGCGCCCATCATCAGGGCCGCAATGGAGGCAGGGAGGCCCGTGCCCGGCGCCATCCTCCCCACGATGTCGGCCGTGCAGGTAATGCCCTTGCCCCCCCGCTCCCCCTTTACTATGACCTTCAGGCCGGAGGCGGCCGGCCCCTTGTCCCTGTCCTTCGGGATAGCGCCCCAGAGCCGCAAAGTCAGATCGTAAGGCACGACGCGCACCCCCTTGATCTCCACCGGCTCCGTGCTCAGAAACCCCGTGTCTTTCTGTTCCTTTATGAGGTCGTCCACCCAGGCGGGTATGAGTGCGCCCTTGATGACGACCCTTTTGACGCCCTTTATGTAGCGCGGTATCGTGAGGGGCTGCGGGTGGCCCACGTAGCGGACCCTGCACGTGCCGAGGGGCTCAAGGAAGGTGTCCGTCTCCTCCCCCGTGCCGCCTTCCACGTATTCCAGCCTGCCGTCGAGGAACTGGGGCACCTTGCCCGTAATCATGTGGAGACTGTGGTCCCAGGCCGCCCCTTCGGACAGGTCGGCGATGCTCACGACCCAGTAGAGGGCGATGTCGTCAACGCGGTCCATCCGGTCCGCGTAATACCGGACGATCACGTTGTTCGTGCCCGGGTCGGACCCCATGCCGGTAAGGACGGTTATCCCGGCGCTCTTGGCCGCCCCGTCGATCTCGGAAGCGAAGAGGATTTCCGTCCCCTGATAGTCGTCGCAGATATCGATGTAATTGACCCGCGCCTCGACCGCGGCCTTTGCAACGGGCACGGCAGTCTTGTAAAACGGCCCCGCGCAGTTTATGACTACGTCGGCCCCTTTTATCGCGGCGATCAGCCCCGCGTGGTCGTTCACATCGACCTTTTTGAGGGACACCTTCTCGCTGGCCCGCAGCTTTGCCTGCACCCTCTCCGGGTCTGTGGCGATGTCCCCGAGGACGACGTTTTTCACCTGCTCCTGCTTGATGAGATCCCGGGCCACCCCCTGGCCCATTGCCCCTGTGCCGCCAAGCACCAATGCCTGCATGACCCCTCCCGCGCTTCTTTGATTGGCCGCCCCCGGGGGCAGCGGCGCGCCCCCCCCGGCAAGACGCTGTATACTGTATACGAGAAATCGGATTGCATGTCAAGAAAAGAAGAGAAAGGACAAGAAAAGAACGAGAAAACGAAGAATGGACAAGAAGAAAGGACAGGCCCGCAGCCGTCCCCGGAAACGGTCAGCGGCACCGGCCCACCTGCATATGCAGGCCGCCCGTGCCGCTGAGCCTCACGTCACTCCCCCTTCCAGCCCCTAGGAATCACACTTTACTTTTATGCCATCCGTTTGTCAATACAAATAGTCGCGAAATAATGTGAAGCTCCGCGACACGGCCGTAATTGCTCGATATTGTTAAGTGCCGTGGCGCGCAACCCTTCTGCATTGTCTATGGGCGCTCATCCGATGGGTTATAATAAGTGAAGGCGACGTGCAACCGGAGGTTAAAAATGGCAAGAAAATGCATCGATCATAAGAGCGGCTGCGCCATTTGCGGAAAGCCGATTATCTATACGGACCGGCCGGAGGAGCTCCATTGCGTCCTCTGCAAGAGGTCCTTTGCTACCCAGGCGAAGTGCGAGGACAACCATTTCGTCTGCGACGCGTGCCATGCGCTGCCCGCGGGCGACCTCATCTCGCGCCTGGCCGTAGCGGGCACATCGAAAAAGCCCCTGGACACGGCCCTCACCCTTATGAGAAGCCCGGGCGTCAAGATGCACGGCCCGGAGCACCATTTCCTCATCCCCGCCGTCCTCCTTTCCGCCTTCTATAATGCCTCCGGGCGGCCCGCGGACAAAAAGGCAAGGATCGCCAAGGCGCGCCAGCGCGCAGAGCATGTCCTCGGCGGCTTCTGCGGCTTTTACGGCGACTGCGGCGCTGCCGTGGGCACGGGGATATTCGTGAGCGTCGCCACAGGCGCAACACCCCTCTCGAAGAATGAATGGAGGCTTGCCAACCTCATGACCGCCCGCAGCCTCTACGTCATAGCTAACGCAGGCGGGCCGCGCTGCTGCAAGAGAAACTCATTTCTCGCCATGTCAGAGGCGATCCGTTTTTCGGAAGAGGAGCTTCACGTCTGGATGGACCCGGGGCCGGAGGCCATCGAGTGCGAGTTCCACGACCTGAACAAGGAATGCAGGAAGTCGGAGTGCCGGTTCTACCCGCACGGAAGGACCGCCGCGCAGAAAAGATAGGCCCCCGCAAGCCTTTGCATGAAGGGCTGCGCAAAGGGTGGGGACCGTCCGGGCACTAAAGAAGCGTCACGACTCCGTCAGGTCGAGGCTGTACCCCTTCTCCATGAATAATCTCCGGCAGACTTCGGCGGCCTTAGCGTTATAAAGCGCGCCCTTGTTTCCTTCGAGTTCCTCAAGGGCCGCCTTTATGCCGAGGGCGGGCCTGTAAGGACGGTGCGAAGCGATGGCTTCCACCGCATCGGCAACGCTCACAATCTGGGCCTCGAGCAATATCTCGCCTCCCTTGAGGCCCCTTGGATATCCCGACCCGTCCAGCCTTTCATGGTGCTGGAGGACGATCTCGGCTATCGGGTACGGCAGGCCCGCGTCTTTCAGTATGTTGTATCCCGCCTGCGCGTGGTTCTTTATGAGGCTCATCTCGATGTCGGTCAACCTCGACGGCTTGCTCAATATCTCGGCGGGGACCGACATCTTTCCTATGTCGTGAATATCGCCGGCTAATCCGATATTTTCCACGACATCTTTCCAAAGCCCCATCTCCTGCGCTATCGAGCCGGCAAGACTCGACACCTTCTTCTGGTGGCCGGATGTATAAGGGTCCCTCGTCTCAACGGTCAACATTATAATATTGATCGTGGCCATCAGGGACTTTTTCAACTTCTTCATCATCCGCGAGATGTTTTCTTCCGCGTGCTTGCGGGGGCTGATGTCCCTGAAGTACCAGACCCGCCCGTAGTTCTTTCCATCCGCATCGAGCATCGGCGCGGAGTAGCGGTCGAACGTCCTGCCGTCCTTAAGAATGAGCTCTTCCCTGCTTGCCTCATCCCGGGCTTGGAAAAGGCGTTCCTCTTCGGACGCCGATTGTTCGGGGCGCGCCAGCCTATCTGCCATCAACTCCAGGATGCGCGCGTGCGATTTCGATTCCATCACATCGGGGGGAATATCCCACATCTCCATGAAGCGCCGGTTGAAAGACAGTATACTGCCGTTATCGTCCACCACCATGATGCCGTCGATGGAGGACTCCTGCTGCGTGCGGAGGAGCACGTTGTTGAATCGCAGCATAGCTTCCGCCCGCTGCCGCGCCGCCTTCTCCTTCGCTTCGACAAGGGCCCGCCTTACCGCGAGAGGAAGTCGCTCAGGTCTGTCTTTCAAAACATAGTCAACAGCGCCCCGTTTAATGAGATCGATGGCCGTCTCCTCGCCGATTGTTCCCGATACGCAAACGACCGGCACGCCGGGACATATCTCTGCGGCCAGCCGCAGGGCCGTGAAGGCGTCGAAGGCCGGCAATTTGAAATCCACGAGGATGACGTCGTATGCGTGGTTTTTCAGCGCAAGAACTAATTCCTTCTCGGTCTCGACGCGATCCATGCGCAGATCGTAGCCGGCATCCGTCAGCTTTTCCCGAATGAGCTCGAAGTCGCGGGGGGAATCCTCGACGGACAACACGTTCAGCAGATTGTCCCTTGTATCTTGCCCGTTCATCCTTACTCACTCCGTTCGAGCGGCAGCTCGTTGATCAGCGCCCAGAATACCCCTGCCTGCTTCACGGCATCGATAAATTGCCTGAAATTCACCGGTTTAACCACGTAGGCATTGACGCCCAGATCGTAGCATCTTTTTAAATCCGGCTCCTCCCTGGAGGACGTGAGCATGACCACCGGAATGGTCCTCAATTGTTCGTCGCGCCGGACGGCCTGAAGCACCTCGATGCCGTCCATGCGCGGCATCTTTATATCCATGAGCATCACCGCCGGGCTCCCCTTGGGGCGCGTTTTGTATGCCCCTTCGTAGCGAAGATATTCCATGGCCTCCACGCCGTCCTTCATGACGGTTACCCGGTTGGCAAGGTTGTAATCGGAAAGCGCCTCCAGGGTCAATTCTACGTCCCTCGGGTTATCTTCCACGAGAAGGATGGCTTTTAATCTGACCACGGCTCGACCCCCTTAATTGTTCGCAATGCAGTCGTCCACCAGGCTGTTTTGCAAAGTGAAATAGATTGTCGCGCCCTTTCCAGGCTCGGCTTCGGCCCATGCGCGGCCGCCATGACGCGCAACGATGCGGCGCACATTGGCAAGCCCTATGCCCGTTCCCTCAAACTCGGCTGCGGAATGCAGGCGCTGGAACACACCGAATAGCTTATGGGCGTATTGCATATCGAAACCTACGCCGTTGTCGCGGACGAAGAAGACCCATTCCTTACCCCCGTTGCAGACCCCGATCTCTATCCTGGTCCTTTCCACGTCGCGTGTGAACTTGACTGCGTTGCTCAACAGGTTGAGCCACACTAGCCGCAGCATGGCGGGGTCCCCGAAGACGCGGGGCAACTGGGGGACGACCCACTCGATTGTCCGGCCGGAGATATCCTTCTGCACTGCCTGCAGGGCCTCGCCGAGGACGCCGTCCATATCCACGTTGGTCCGGTGCATCTCCTGCCTCCCGGCCCCGGAGAACTGAAGCAGGTCGTCGACCAGCGTGCCCATCTGGCGTGCCGACTCGGATATCTCATGGAGGTAATGTATCCCTTTTTCCGGAAGCGAATCGGCGAACCGATTCACCAACAGATCGACGTAGCCGTTTACGTGGCGGAGCGGGGCGCGCAGGTCGTGGGAAACGGAATATGAAAAGGCTTCCAGCTCCTTGTTGACGGACTCGAGCTGGGCGGTCCGCTCTTGCACGCGCTGCTCGAGCTCGGCCGCGTAGCGCTCGCTGTACTTGCGCAGTAATTCCAATTCCTCGGCATTCTTGCGCTCGGTGATGTCCCGGTTCGTTCCCCTCCGCCCGGCGTACTGCCCTTCCGGCGTATACATGGGACCGCATGAATGACTGATCCAGCACACCTTCCCGCTTTTTGCGACAATGCGGAATTCCATCTCTTCCGGCCCACATTCTTCCCTCATCTTCGCGGAATGGCGCTCGAAGGCTTCCCTGTCTTCCGGATGGACGACCTCCCCGATCAACTCCGGACGGCCAAAAAATTCCTCCTGCGAATAGCCTGTCAGCTGCTCGCAAGCCGGGGAGACATATCGAAAGCTCCCGTCAGGGGCAACCCAGTAGATCCACTCGTCTGCACTATCCGCTATGAGCCGGTACTTTGCCTCGCTCTGTCTGAGGGCCTCGGCTGCCTCGGAGAGTCTGGCGCGCACTGCCTCGACCTCGGCTATGAAGGGGCGCGAAGGACCGTCCTGAGACGGGTCCTCGACCAGGGACGCCACCGAGTGGGCCAGCCTTCTCCCGACCACCCTTCCAACTACTATGCTGATGAGCACGAAGCAGAGGATCGCCGCCGCCATCACCTCGGCCTCCCCGACAACGGGCGCTATATAGAGGCTCCTTGGGACGTCGAGGATGACCGACCAGCTCGAGCGCACGCATTTGGCGGCAAAACGCACCATAATATCCTGCCCGGCCGGGCAGGAGCGGACCATCACATCGCCTTTGCCGTCGAGCAACGTCACGCACCATCCGGGAGACCGAAACACCTCGTCCACCTGCTCCTGAAGCCGACGGATCTTCATCACGCCGCGCAGGACAAAGCGTGTGCGGCCTGCGCGCGCAACGGGCACCGCCGCAACTACGAGGTACTCCTTCAGTATCGGCCCGAAAAACATGTCTCCCACTATCAGCTTCCCCGTCTTGAGCAACTCCTCGGCGGACAGAGGGCCTTCCAGCCTGGGCAACCTGATCCGGGCCGAACCGAGGGGCGCGTTGGTGTTGAAGATCACTTGTTCCGAAAGGTCCGTGAGGATCACGTGGCTGCCTAATTTTTCGTGAAAGGCCTGGGCTTCCCGATAAAACTCGCCCAATCTGTGCGGGTCGTCTGCGAGGGGCGAAGCCGCCAATACCTCCAGGGCCGCGATTTGGCCGCCGACATATAGGTCCAGGGCCCTCGCCATATTCTGTACGCGATACGTGGCGTCCCGACGAATCTGCGTCTGCACGGCTTTAACGTGATAGACCGCGAGATAGACTGCCAGTGCCACAAGGGGCAGCACGCACAGCCAAATGAGCCGTGCCAGAAGCAGATTGATGGGCAAGACATGCTTGCCCTTTCCGACGGTTGAACTAGGCCGGGAAGATGGGTTCCGGTACGTTTCGCACCTCCGTTTGGAAACCCGCTTCAAAGCAGACCGTGCTTCGCCCTTCCCAGCAACAACACGTATTCCCGGCCTCCGGAATCTTTCAAGACCGATCTAGGCTTTCCCCGGAGCTACGGCTTGCAAGACTCCCGGAAACCTTGGTTTTCATACTATAACCTTACAGACAGAACAGTCAAGATACGTAAGGCAGTCAAGAACTTTTACGCCGCCATTCAGGACAAACGTACCCGTTTAAGGATACCCGTCAAGAGATACGATCCGGACCGGAGGAGTGGGTCTCGAATTTTTCTTGAAAATACATTCGACTAATCGTAATCTTTGCAAACATCGCAATATAATACAACTCTCACTGTTTGTTCATACAGACGACAGGCACGGGGTAAAAGAAGGGAAGGTAAAACATGCTCCGTTTCAGCGCAAATCTCACGGTGATGTTCAACGAGGTCGAGTTCATGGACAGGTTCGGGAGGGCGGCTGCGGCCGGCTTCAAGGCGGTCGAGTACATGTTCCCCTACCCTTACGAGAAAGACGCCCTTGCGGAGAAGCTGCGCGCCTTCGGCCTCGAGCAGGTCCTCATCAACCTGCCGGCGGGCAACTGGGAGGTGGGGGAGAGAGGCATAGCCCTGCGGCCGGACAGGGTCGGGGAATTCAAGGACGGCGTGGGCCTGGCCGCCTCTTACGCCAAGGCCCTCGGCTGCACGCGCGTCAACTGCCTCGTCGGGCTGACGCCAAGAGACGTGCCGGTCGAAGCCGCCCGACAGACGCTCGCGGCGAATCTGCGGTTTGCAGCCGGCGCACTTGCCGCGGAGGGGATCATGCTTCTCGTCGAGACGATCAACACACGGGACATGCCGGGCTTCTATCTCTCGACGACGCACGACTTCCTGGCGCTTGTCAAGGAAGTGGGCCACCCGAACGTTTACTACCAGTACGACGTCTACCACATGCAGGTGATGGAAGGGCGGCTGACGGAGACGATACGCTCCAATATAGACAGGATCGGCCATATACAGGTGGCCGACGAGCCGGGGCGGCATGAGCCGGGGACGGGGGAGATCAACTACCCGAACCTGTTCCGGTTTATCGAGGAGGCGGGGTATAAGGGGTTTATAGGCTGCGAGTATCGTCCGGCCGGAAAGACTGAGGACGGGCTGGGGTGGGTGAGGGCGTACCTGAAGGCGTAATATTTAAAAGCGATATGCAAGAAGCTAAACCAATGCTCATAACGCGGCGGTAAGAGCAGGTTTTACTATATTTGTTGGGTGGGATAAGACGTCTTGCAGTGTGTATGGCATCTTTGTCTGTCTGAGCAGGGAGGCTCCACGCGCTTTGCTCGTGGAGGGGGCGCTGAGCCCCATAAGTTGCCTGTGAGAAAGTGAGGGGATAGTGCAGGCTGGCCCATATTTGAACGGGTTATGGATAGAGCAAAACCTGTTTAAGTTATACGCCTGTGTTATATAATGAAAGTGAACAATCGATTCTTAACGTCTGGAGGCTTCAATGGCTAACATAGCATTCATTGGCCTGGGCATCATGGGCAAGCCCATGGCGGCCAATCTGATGAAGGCCGGCCATGCGCTCTTCATCTACGACGTAGTCAAGGCGCCCGTCGCGCAGCTTTCGGCCAAAGGCGCAACTGCCTGCGCCAGCGCGAAAGAGGCAGCGGAGAACGCGGAGGTCATCGTCCTCATGCTCCCCGATACGCCCGATGTCGAGGCGGCCATCTTCGGGGAGAACGGCGTTGCCTCAGGCGCCCGCCCCGGCTCGATAGTCGTCGATATGAGCTCGATCTCGCCCATCGCGACCCGCAGGTTCGCGGAAAGGCTGGGCGCCAACGGCGTGGAGATGCTCGACGCCCCCGTATCAGGCGGACAAATCGGGGCGGAGAACGCGACCCTCTCGATCATGGTCGGCGGCAAGGCGGAGGTATTCGAGCGGGTCAGGCCTCTTTTCGATGTCATGGGGAACAACGTCGTCCGCATCGGCGGCGTAGGCGACGGCCAGACATGCAAGGTAGCCAATCAGATAGTCGTCGCCCTGACGATAGAGGCCGTCTCCGAGGCGCTTGTCTTTGCCTCGAAGGCCGGGGCCGACGTGGCGAAGGTGCGGGAAGCCCTCCTCGGCGGCTTCGCCCAGAGCAAGATCCTCGAAGTCCACGGCCAGAGGATGATCGACCGCAACTTCCAGCCGGGCTTCAGGGTCAAGCTCCACCAGAAAGACCTCAACCTGGCGCTCCAGGCGAGCAGGGAGCTGGGCATACCCCTTCCCAACACGGCGAGCGCCCAGCAATTGTTTACTGCATTGGTGGCAGAGAAAGGGGCCGACCTCGACCACTCGGCCATGGTACAGGTCATCGAGAAGATGGCGGCCCATACAATCGGGCGGCCTGAGAAATAGACGGACGGCACGCAGGCGCCCTTATCGGGCCTCCCGCCCTTCGGCCTTCTCCCGCGTCACGCAATAGACGCCGCGCCCTTCGAATCCCGGCTTGAAGCAAAGGTTGTCCGACTTGCAGAAAGCCGGACGCCTGTCCCCCGACTTCCAGCGGCTCACGAGGTCGGGCTCGGCGATCAGGGGGCGGGACAGCGAGATATAATCGGCCGTGCCGTCGCCTGCCAGCCTTTCCGCCACATCGTAAGCGCGTATGCCCCCGACCAGCATGAGAGGAACGCCGATTTTTTCCTTGTAGCGACGGGCGGCCGCCAGGTAGTAGGCGCCCCCCTCCGCGACGGCTGCCTTTCCCGACCTCGATGGACTGTGGGCGCCGTACGGCGTGCCCCCGCTCATCTCCATCGCGTCGATGCCCGCCGCCTCAAGCATGGCGGAGACGGAGAGCATGTCATCGACGGTGAAGCCCCCTTCCTCGAAGTCCTCCGCATTGATCTTGACGGTTACGGCAAAGTCCGGGCCGACCGCCGCCCGCACGCCGGTTACCGTTTCGAGGAGCAGCCTCGCCCTGCCCACCACTCGGCCGCCGTACCGATCCTGGCGCTTGTTGAACCTCGGCGAGAGGAACTGGCTCAACAGATATCCATGGGCTGCGTGCACCTGCACGCCGTCGAACCCGGCCTCTTTGGCCCTCCCGGCTGCGGCGGCGAAGGCCCTCGCCACCCGCCGCAGGTCGTCGCCGTCCATCCCGGCTGCGCTCATGCCGTCCCGCTCGAAGGCCGAAGGCCCGATGGGCGTACTGCCCGTCAGCTCCCTGTTCGCCCTGACGCCCGCGTGGGCAAGCTGGGCCACGATCTTTCCGCCTGCCTTGTGCACCGCGGCCGTCAGCGGCTTGAGGGGCGCCAAGTGGTCGTCGCTGTAAATCGCCTGCTGATGCGGGCCTGCCTGCCCTTCCGGGCTGACGTACGTGTGGCCCGATATGATGATGCCGACGCCGCCCCTGGCAAGACCGACCAGGACATCTTTCAGCGCGTCCGTGGGGAAGCCTTCGGGCGTGGCCAGACCCTCCCACGTGGCCGAGCGGACGAACCTGTTCTCCGCCTCTATATTGTTGAGCCTTACGGCCTCAAAAAGCTGAGCCATCTCACCCCCCCTTCCGACAATCAGTAATGTCCCTCCGAGCGCCCTCTATTCCAACAGGAGCAAGGGGTTGAAGCGCGTCCCAACGTCGTAGACGTCCACCCCCTCGCGCCTCTTCAGGAAGCCGACGATCCAATAAGTAAAGGGCGTAACCGCCGCCTCGTAGGCCGACTTGACCAGCCACTGGGTAACGATCGTCGAACCGAGGGCCGGAAGCGGCACGACGCCGTAAAACGCTATTGTTATGAAGACCGCGGAGTCTAAGGCCTGGCCCGCGACGGTCGATCCTATAGTGCGCGTCCAGAGCCAGCGTCCCCGCGTCGCTATTTTCATTTTTGCGAGGACGAAGGCGTTCGTGAACTCCCCCACGAGGTAGGCCGAGAAGGAGGCGACGAGCAGCCTCGGCGTATAGCCGAGGATCCGCTCGTAGGCGGCCTGGCCGTCCCAGAAGGAGGCGGGCGGCATCGCCTGGCCGGCCAGTACGGCCATGACCGTAAGGAAGTTGCAGAAGAAGCCGAGCCAGATCACCTGCCTCGCCCGGCGGTAGCCGTACACCTCCGTCAGGACGTCCCCGAAGACATAGCTCAAGGGGAAGATCACTATGGCGGCGGGCAGGATAAGGCCCCAGACGCGGACGAGCTTCACCGCGATGATGTTCGCCGTGATGAGGCAGGTCGTGAAAACGACCGCGATAAAGACGAACCACGCCGAATACCCGCCCTGTCCGTTATTCCTTTTGGTCATATCGTATAGATACTATACCGCGCCGTGCCGGGATTTCAACTCCCCCGTCTTGCCGCACCTTCCTCCGGGCACTATAATTAGGAAAACCACGCCAGCGGGCCGCATCCGGCCGACGAGGGGGAAAGATGGACGTATACGACTATGCCATGCAGATGGAGAAAGACGGGGAGAAGCTGTACCGGGAAGCTGCGAGCCGGGCGTCGCACGTTGGCATCGGCGCCATATTGACGATGCTCGCCGACGCGGAAGTCGCACATTACGACCTGTTCAAAAAAATGAAGGAGCAAAAGGGCGGGCGCCTGCCTGAGGCCGGCCTTCTCAAGGACGTTAAGAACATCTTCGTCAGGATGAAGGAAGCGGGCGGCCTGGAGGCCGCCGGCGTCTCCGAGGTCGAGCTTTACAAAAAGGCCCAGGACATCGAGAAAAAGAGCGAGAATTTCTACCGCGACTACGCGTCGAAGGCGGACGAGGCGGCGCAGGCGTCCTTCATCCAGGTGGCCGACGAGGAGAACAGGCACTACTTCGTCCTGCAGCAGATCATCGATTTCGTCTCCAGGCCGCAGCAGTGGCTCGAAAACGCGGAGTGGTACCACCTGGACGAGTACTGACGCCGCGCAGCCTTTGACCCCGCTGCCGGCGCGTGCGGTCGCTGCCGGCGCCCCGCGCCTGTCCTACTTCTCGATTTTCTTTTTACACCGGACGCATTCGAGGGGGCCGGAGTCGTGGATGATGTCCTCGACAACCATCGCCTTCGTGCCCGGGTCCCCCTTTTCCTCGTCCGTGGCGCACACGGGGCAGACGAACTCCCTCCTCTTCGTTTGGTAGGCCCTGATCTGTTTCTCGTCTAGCATGGGCATCGCTCACCTCCCGTTTTCCTCTACCGGTGACTTTCATATAAGGCAACAAAAGATAGTATAGTCACCGGGGGTCCGAGCGGCAATCAGCGGGGGCCTTGTTTATCCCTTATTTCAGCTCGACCCGCCGGATGCCCTCGATATCAGAGACGTAGCGCACGATGTCCAGGTCCGGGGGCTGGACCGCGCGGAACCGGAGCCTGAACTCGACGAGAAGCTCCCGCCTCTCGCGGTTCTTGCTGAGGCTCAGGCTGCTCACCCTGATGCCGTGCCTGTCGAGTATCTCGTTCACCCGGTCGATCTGCCCGTCGATATCGTCCGAGAGGATATAGAGGTCCCTGAACCAGTCCTTTTTGAGCCTGCGCTCCAGCCCCTTCAATCCGACGAGGGTGCCTACGGTGACTGCCGAGACCGTCACGCTGAACAGGTAGTAGCCTGCGCCGACGGCCAGCCCGATGGCGCAGACGACCCACATGCACGCGGCGGTCGTCAGCCCCCGCGTGGAGTTCCTGTGCCTTATGATGGCCCCGGCGCCGAGGAAGCCGATGCCCGTGATCGCCTGGGCGGCGATCCTGCCGGGGTCCATGCCTAGATACCGCAGGACCGGGCTTTGATACTTCAGGACTATATATTCGGAAACCACCATGATAAGCGCGGAGCCGAGGGCCACGAGAAGATACGTCCTTATCCCCGCTTCCCGGCCGTGCATCTCCCGCTCAAGCCCGATCGCTCCCCCGAGGAGCGAGGCCAGAAGCAGCCTGACTACTATCTCGGTATCGCCAGCCATACCATCCCCTCCTTCCGAATCCCTGATAAAGGGAAGTCCCCACAGGCGCGCGCTTTCCGCGTCTGATCCATTATATCAGCTTCGACCCGCAGGCGGGCCTGTTTTTTACGGCCGGCGGCGACACGTCAATCCGGTGCCGTATGACAGGAAAATCATCCAATGCACGAAAAAATATCAGTAAAGAGCGAGGGTCCCAAAAAATCTTGACATCAACGCCGCATCAGGGTAGCTTTGCGGATGCGGGAGAAGAAGGTGAAGAGGAGAGAGAAGCCCGACGGACATAGGCGCGACCCGAAGGACGCCCGTCTCGACCTTGCCGCCTCGCCGGACTCCATAACGCTCCTTCTTTCGGGGGACTGGCGGCTTTCCCACTCCATCCCCCGGCCGGACCGCCTCGGCAGTGAGATTGCGGCGCACCCCTCCATCCGTGTCGTAGAGATCGACGCAACGCGCCTGGAAGGCTGGGACAGCGGCCTTCTGGCATTCCTGCGGGAAGTCGCGGCCTTCTGCGCCCGCCGGGGGTTGGAGCTGCGCCTCGGCGGCCTGCCTGCCGGCATCCGCCGTCTCGTGACCCTCGCAGCATCGGGCCCGGACCGTAAAGATGGCCCTCTCGCGTCCGCCCGCGAGCGGCGCCTCGCCCGGTTGGGCGCGATCTCCGTCAACTGGTGGAGCGCCTCCATGGAGGTCCTTGGCTTCGTCGGCGAGGTGACGGCCGCCTTCTTCAGGATGCTTGCCGGCAGGCCGAGGTTCCGGGGACGCGACTTCCTGCGCCTCGTCCAGGAATGCGGCGTAGACGCCCTCCCCATCGTCTCTCTCATCTCCCTCCTCGTCGGCCTGATACTCGCCTTCGTCGGCGCCATCCAGCTCAGGATGTTCGGGGCAACGATCTTCATCGCCAACCTGGTGGGCATCTCCATGGCCCGCGCCATGGGGGCGATCATGACGGGCATCATCATGGCGGGCCGCACGGGGGCTGCCTTTGCCGCAGCCATAGGCACCATGCAGGTGAACGAGGAGATCGACGCCCTCAAGACTTCCGGCATACCCCCCATCGACTTCCTCGTCCTGCCCAGGGTGCTCGCCCTGGCCCTGATGCTGCCGCTTCTGACGCTCTATGCAGACGCGATGGGCATGATCGGCGGCCTCCTCGTCGCCGTAATCGGTCTCGATATAAACATATCCGAATACTTCAACCAGACCACACTCGCCGTCAACCTGACGAACGTATGCATAGGCGTATTCAGCGGCCTCGTCTTCGGCGTCCTCGTCGGGCTTTGCGGGTGCCTCCGGGGCATACAGTGCGGCAGGAGCGCGTCGGCAGTGGGGAGTGCTACGACATCGGCCGTAGTTTCGGGCATAGTGAGCATTATCGTCGCCACCGCGGTAATCACCGTGGTCTGCGACATGCTCAGGATATAGAGGCAAGGAAGAATGAGCGCAGGGGACGCCCAGATAACCGTGAAGGACCTGACGATGGCTTACGGGAGCAAGGTCATACAGCGCGACCTCACGTTTACCGTCCGCCAGGGGGAAGTCTTCATCATCATGGGCGGGAGCGGCTGCGGCAAGAGTACCCTCATGCGCCACCTCGTCGGCCTCCAAAGGCCCGCCAAAGGCTCGGTCCTGTACGGCGCCACAGACTTTTGGAACGCCCCGGACGAGCAGCGCGAGGCGATGATGCGGCGCTGGGGGATACTCTACCAGAGCGGCGCCCTCTGGAGCTCGATGACACTGGCCGAGAACATCGCCCTGCCCCTTGAGGAGTATACCTCCCTCTCCCCGCGGCGGATAAGGGAGATCGCCTCGCTGAAGCTCGCCCTGGTGGGCCTTTCCGGATTCGAGGACTACTACCCCGCGGAGATCAGCGGCGGGATGAAGAAGCGCGCAGGGCTGGCCCGCGCGATGGCCCTCGACCCGGAGATCCTCTTCCTCGACGAGCCCTCGGCCGGTCTCGATCCGATAAGCGCGAGCCTCCTCGACCAGTTGATCGTCGAGCTTAAGGACAGCCTGGGGACGACCGTCGTCGCGGTCACCCATGAGCTGGCCAGCATCCTGGCGATAGGCACCGATTCCGTCTTCCTCGACAGCGAGACAAAGACCATTATAGCGTCCGGCCCCCCGGCGAAGCTGCTGGCGGAGTGCGACAACCCGACCGTCCACAGCTTCCTGACGAGGGGCCGCGAGACAAAGCCGGCCGGAGCAAGCGGCCGGGATCAGGCGGGATGCCCATCCCGCAGCGGGGAGATACCATGAGCAAACCGGCGAGCAAGACACTGATCGGGGCGTTTACGGCAGGGGCCATCGTGCTTGCCGTCCTGGCGGTCGTCATCTTCGGGTCGGGTAAATTCTTCAAGAAGACCTTCATCAACGTCATGTACTTTCACGGCTCGGTCAAGGGCCTCAACGTCGGCAGCCCTGTCATGTTCCGGGGCGTCCGCATAGGGTCCGTAAAAAACATCGAGCTGCGCTACGACGCGAGGGACCTCTCCTTCATCATCTGCGTTTACGCGGAGTTCGACCCGGACAGGATGGTCTACGTCGGCCACGAGCCGGGCACCGAGCACACGGAGGAGCTGATTATGAAGGGTCTGCGGGCCAGGCTTGAAGCCCAGAGCATCGTTACGGGCCAACTGGTCATAAACCTCGATTTCTTTCCGGGAAAGCCCATAAAGCTCATGGGGCTGGACAAGCGATACCCGGAGATACCGACCATCCCCTCCGAGATAGACGAATTCCTAAGCCTGGCCGAGCAGATACCGATCAAGGAGTTTGCAACGAAGGCCATGCACGCCCTCGAGAAGCTGGATAAGCTGATAAGCTCGCCCCACATCAACTCCAGCCTCGAATCGATGGGCGAGGGCCTGAAAGAGGCAAGGGCGGTCATGGCCAAGATAAACGCCCAGATAGAGCCCGTGATCGCCGAAGTCAGGGAGAGCACCCAGGAGCTGCGCGACCTCCTCCGCAAGGGGCAGAACGTCCCGCAAAGGCTGGACAGCACCCTGGCCGCAGCGGAGAGCGCCATGAAGCAGGCGGAGAAGACCCTGGCGGCAGCGCAGGAAGTCGCCTCCGACGATTCCACCCTCGTCCGGGAGCTCGACTCGACCCTCCTGGAAGTCTCTGCGACTGCGCGCTCCTTCCGCTTCTTGAGCGACTACCTGCAGCGCCACCCGGAGGCGCTCATCCAGGGAAAGAAAACAGAAAAAGGAGACAGGCCATGACGCACCTGCCCGCCCCTTTCAGGAACATCTGCCTGGCCCTCGGCCTGATCGCGCTTGCCGGATGCGGCAGCTCGCCTACGCCGAGGTTCTACACGCTACACGCAGCCGTCAAGGCGCCCACTGTGACGACTGCCGTGACGACTGCCGCGACGCCCGCCGTGACGCCCGCCGTGACGCCGGCAGCCGCGGCCCCGTCGCAGTCCGGGCACGCCGGGCCGGTCGTCGTAGGGGTAGGCCCGGTCGAAATACCGGACTACCTCGACCGGCCGCAGCTCGTAACCCATTCCGAGCAGAACCGGATGCGCGTACTGGAGTTCGACCTGTGGGCCGGCTCCCTGAAGGCGGACATCGGCCGCGTCCTCATGGAAGACCTCGCCGCCCTTCTTCCGCCCGACCGTTTCTCCATCGTCTCCTGGAGGCAGGGGGCGCAGATGGACTACAGGGTGGCGCTCCACGTCCACCGTTTCGACGTGGGGCCGGGCGGCGTGCTCCTCTCCGCCCAATGGATGCTCTTTACCAAGGAGCGCAGGACGGCCGACCGCGTCCAGGGCTGTCGCCTGACGGAAGCCTCAAGCAGCGAGCCGGGCGAGGCCGCTGCCGCCATGAGCAGGGCACTGGGCAGGCTGAGCGAGACGATTGCCCAAAAAATCGAGGGGGCGGCCCGGTAAGGGCTATGGCGGGTGATTAATACCCGGCGCCTCTGATCCGGCCGCGGCGCAGCCAAGAGATCCCCGGCACAATCAGCATAACGAAAAGCGCCAGGCCCAAAGCCAGCGCGCCCCTGGGGTGGCCGGCCGCGAGCACGATAGGGGCAAGGACGCAGCGCGCCGCCGCCCGCGCCGTCTCGTGGCGCGCGATGAACCGCGCAGCGGGGGGAGACCAGGTGTAGTAGGCGGTTATGAAAGCCCTGCCTATCGGGTTGCCTGCAAGGCGCCTGTCCCTGAAGATGCGCAGGGTCACGACATGCGGGTCGAGGTAGGAGCCGTAGGCCGCAGTCGCAATGAAGCAGCCCCCGCCCCCTCCTCCTCCGCCTCCGCCGCCACCGCCTCCGCCGCCCGAGGACGACGGAACCGCCGGGCCGACGGGATCAACTATGACGCCGTTCGCAATCCCGTCCGCATCGCCCACACCTCCGTCCGTCAGGGTGAGCGTTATGGTCTTTCCGCTGACCTGCGCGTTGGTGCTGGACAACTGGTAGAACCCGGTCGGCCCCACCTTGTAGACCACGGTCCCGGTCGGGAGGGACGACGGGTACGTGATGCTGACGACGGCCGTCCAGCCGTAGGGTGTGGGAGGGATTCTATTCACCGTATAAGCGACTAGGCCGTAGGGGAAGGTGTAACCGGACGGCTTGCCGGTCTGGACAACGGTCCCGGCGCTGTCGGAGAGGGCGCTGTAGTTGCAAAGATAGGCGCCCGATGTGGACGTAGACAGGCCGATCGTCCCCGCGCCATTGGAGGCGCTGAGGGAAGCCGAGCTCGCCCCTGTGGTGAAGCTCCACGCGTAGGCGGCCGAGGGACTGTTGCCGGAAGTGTCCTGGACCGCGGTGCCGATGGTGGCCGTGTACTGTGTGCCGAGCACAAGGGGAGAAGACGGGGTGAACGTAGCGGTATTGCACGATGGGCTTGAATCGCAGGTGACCGTACCGGAGACGGGTGTGCTGCCGCTCGCGAGGGTAAAGTTCGTTGCCGGGCTGACTATCGTGCTTGCGTTCATGGCAGCGCCGAAAGTGGCGGTGACGGTCGAGTCGAGGGCGACGCCGGTCGCTCCGCTCGCGGGCGCCGTAGAGGCAACGAGGGGTTGCTGCTTTACGGTGAACATGGCGCTCCCTACGGTTATCTGCCCTGTCCTGACGCTCCCCGTGGTGTTCTCGGTGTAGCTGTAAGTGACGCTGCCGCTTCCGGCGCCCGTCCCTCCGGAAGGCGACGTGACTGTCAGCCAGCTCGTCGCGTTCGACAGCGCCCTCCACGAGCATCCGGAAGGCGATGTTGTGAAGGATATCGTGCCAGTGCCCGTCGCAAAACCGGGACTGGCCGACGAGGATAAGAGGTCGGCGCTGCATGCGAACGGAAAATCGGCGGTCTGAAACTCGAACGCCTCGTAGTAGTTTTGAGAGCCCGCTATGGGGTACGTGCAGGCATAGTTCATGTTCATGGGTATGCGGAAGAGACCGTTGGGCCTATTGCCATACGCTATCCCCCAACTGTTCATGAAAATCCAGACATGGTTGGACGGATCGGGGTCCGTATCGTCGTACCCGACGAGGACCACCGCGTGCCCCGCCCCGGTATTATCGTTCCAGGTGGTGCCGCAGTGTGAGTCAATGTCGCTAAAAATGGCGCTTTCCGCCTGGTCGTCCCAGAAGGTGCGCTGAAAATCGTGCCATGCGGTATTGTTGGGCAGATAAAAGCCGAAATAGACGGCCTTATTCTGCTGCAGGATGTTCTTGATGTTGAGTATCGCCTGCGATTGCGATATGGTGTGAGTGTCATTGTCGGTCTCGATGGTGGTCACTGTGCCGGGGGCCCCTAGGAGCGGGTACTGGGGGTTCGTGGCCACTGCGCTGCAAACAGTACAGTTGGAACAAGTGCAGGTGGTGTTGTCGGAGTTGCACGTGTTGTTGCCATCCATATACGCAGCGTTCGTATTCGACCAGGGGACCGTGAAATGGGGGCTGCTCTGGGTGTTAGCGTACCAGTTCTGGAAAGTAGGCAGATCGCCGCCGCAGCAGACGCATGGGTGGTGGTTTACGCATCCTCCCCCTCCATCGGTGCAGGAATCGAAATACTCCACCGAAAGACGGTCCGTGACGCCCGTCTGTACGCTGAGGGCCACCTCCACCGTGCCCGTGCTCGCCCATACCCAGCAGTTGCCGCACGCCCCCTGGTTCCGGTATGTCATGTTCGACGAATTCCACGGCGAATAGGCCAGGAGGTCGAACTCCTCCCCCGTGCCCAGGCCCGCATTCGCCGTCAACTGCTGGGCGATCTGCGGATCTATGGCGGCCCGGGGGGCATTGCGGTGGTCTTTCTGCCACTGGAGCAGCGTCTCCCTGTCGGGCCGCATGAGCGGGTACGTCCGGCCGGGCCAGGGCTGGCCGAGCAACGATAACGGCAGGAGCAGGAAGAGAAGACAGGCTGCTGCGACCCTCAGTGTGAAGCTCATTCTCTATCACCTGCCGGGCCGCGGGAAATCGAACAGAACGGGGGTGCACGTCCCTTTCACGATCACCCTCATCACGCCTTTGACTTTCGCTCCTGTCTCAAGCCCGTAGGTCTCGACATCTTTCTCGTCCGGATAGCGCGTAAAATCGAGGAGAAGAAGAAACTCCCGGCCCCCGGTCTGCGCGAAGCGCTGCTTGACCTTGCGGTCGGGAAAGAAGGCAAAGCGCACGTCAAACCGCCGCCTGCCCGTTGCCTCATCGGCGGGCAGCTCTTTTACGGAGAGTATCTCTGCGACGCCGGGGTAGCTCTCGTAAGCACAAGGCCCCCCGAACCTGGCGCCCCCCTGCCCGGCAACCGCTGCCCCATGCAGGCAGAAGGCGGCCAGGGCGCATATGCATAAGCCGGCAAACATAAGCCTTTGGAAATACCACATCACCAGGCGCTCCCTTACCTTCATTATATCATACGCGTCCTCAAATGGTTGCGCCCGGCTAATTTTCTTACGCTTCCCGCGACGGTGTCAAGAGAAATCTCGGCACGCACCTCTCTTGACAAAAAGCTATAGTCGTATATACTTGCGAACAGGGCGGCATGACCGAAAGAGGCCGCTTGCACCGGGTCAACAATGGAAGAACAGGTCCGCATAGAAGAGGCACTCCACTGGGCGGAGCAAAGGTACAGGCATATCTTTGAGAACGCCATGGAAGGCATCTTCGAAGCGGGCACGGACGGCCGGTTCACCAGCGCAAACCCTGCCCTCGCCCACCTCCACGGCTACGACACCCCTGCCGAGCTTATAGAGGCCATCGACAACATCCGCGGCCGGCTTTTCATAGACCCGGACCGCCACAGGCAGATGATCGCCCTCCTCAAGAAGCAGGACAGCGTGCGCGACTTCGAGGCCCGGATGCGGGCGCGAGACGGCAGCGAGCACTGGGTCTCGATAAACGTGCGCGCCTTCAAGGATGCACGCGGCTGGATACTCTTCTACGAAGGCACGATGATGGACATCACGACGCGCAAGGAGGCAGAAAAGGCCCTTGCGGAGAGCGAAGAGCGATACAGGACCGTCATCGAGCACTCGAACGACGGCATCGCGATCACCAGGGGCGGGATACACAAGTACGTCAACTCCAGGTTCGTGGAGATGTTCGGTTACAAGAGTCCCGAGGACGTCGTCAACAAGCCCATCACGATGATCGTCCACCCGGACGACAAGCAGTGGGTCATGGAGATGCATACGCGGAGGCTGAAAGGACAGCCCGTGCCCCCGAGGTACGAGTTCAAGGGCATCACGGCCTCCGGCGGCACTATCTACGTAGAGGTCTCGGCCGCATCGATCACCTTCCGCAACCGGCCGGTAATCCTCATTTTCCTGCGGGATGTCACCGAGCGTAAGCGGGCTGAGGAGGTCTTCTTAGAGTCCCACAGGGAGCTTGAGCGGCTCAACCGCGCGAAGACCAAGGCCGTCAACCACATATCCCACGAGCTGAAGACGCCGATGGCCGTTATCCACGGGAACATATGGATATTGCGGCGCAGGCTCGAAGGCACCGCAGACGGTGAGACCCTCCGCCCCATCTTCGACACGATGGAGCGGAACGTCGAGCGCCTCTCGCGGATGCAGAGGGAGGCCGACGAGATACTCCGCACGTCCCAGGAGCTCGAGGCGGGGGGCCTCGTGGGCGACATCGACCGGCTCCGGGACCGGCTGTCGGACTTCGGGGAGATACCGGCGGAGATCGTCCCCTGCCTGGAGACCATCAGGAAGTGGGCGGAGAGTTATGCGCCGCGCGCCGCTGACGCCTTCCAGTCCATCGACCTCTACCCTTTCCTGCAGCAGGCAGTGGAGAGGGCAAGACACGCAGCGAGTCACAGGAGCCTCGCCATCGGGGTCGAGGGCGACCCGGGCGCGGGCATATGGATACTGACCGACCCTTCGGTCTTCAGGGAGGTAATCGACGGTCTCCTGCGGAACGCCATAGAGAACACCCCGGACGGCGGGAGCGTGACCGTCTCCGTCGAGGAGCGGGAGGAGGACGTGCTGGTCCACGTGAAGGACACGGGCGTCGGCATCTCCGAGGAAAACCAGCAGTACATATTCGACGGCCTCTTCCACCCGAAGGAGACCGAGATCTACGCCTCCAGGCAGCCCTATGACTTCTTTGCAGGCGGCAAGGGGCTCGACCTGCTCAGGATGAAGTTTTACGCGGAGCGCTTCGGCTTTACCCTTTCCGTCAAGAGCACCCGCTGTCCGCACCTGCCGAGCGACGCCGACGTCTGTCCCGGCAGCATGGCCCGCTGCCCTTATCACCAGGCGACGGGCGACTGCGCCGGATCGGGCAGCACGTTCACCGTCGCCTTCATCAGGAACCCGGAAAGGCCGAAAGAGACCTAGGGAAAGCGGCCCACCCCAGCGCCAGGCGGCGGTCTTTTTTCCAATCGTATACACTCCCTTAACAATTTCTCCTTCCGTCCGATAATACAACCAAGCAGTACGATTATGGATCAATATGCACTGGAGGAGGGACATGAAGCTGAGAGACATTCAGCGAGTCGGCATGAAGCTGGTTAACCTGAAAAGCGCGAGCATCACGAACAGGCTGCGCATAGGGTTCGGCCTGATCATCCTCTTCATGATCACCCTGACGCTGACCGGCATACGGACCTTGACCATGATGAACAGCGACATGGAGCGCATAGTGCACGGCAACTACCGCAAGATCGCCTGCGCCCAGAGCATCAGGAACTCCATATCCGACATCGACAACCACGTATACACCACGGCCCTGAACAACGACGCAGAACTTACCAAGAAGGAGGTCGCGGCGGTTAAAGATGCCCGCGCCGCGTACGCTGCCTCGATGGCAGACCTCGAAAAGCTGGAGACCGGCGCGAAGGGGAAGGAGATCATCGCCAGCATCAAAGAGAATTTCAACATCACGCAGGGCGCCCTTGACAGGGTGATCGACCTGATCGCCCTGGGCAACATGAGCAACGCCGGCAACATGCTCACGGCATGCCGGGAGATATCGAAGGGCCTTTCCGCAGCCTCCGACGACATGGTGCGCTACCAGCAGGAACAGGCCGATCGAAACGCCGCGCAGGCGGAAGCGACCTTCGTGCGGACGCGCTATTTCCTCATGATACTGGGTGGCTCGGTCCTCATCTTCGCCCTTTTCCTCTCACGCTTCCTGGCCAACAGCATTACCGTCCCTCTGAGCGAAGGGGTAGCCGTTGCCAGGAGGATCGCCCAGGGCGACCTTACGGCGCAAATCGACAACGCATCGAACGACGAGACGGGGCAGCTCTTGCAGGCCATGTCGAACATGGTTAAGAACCTGCGGCGCATTATCGGCGAGGTGAAGACGGCTGCGGGCAACATCGCCTCCGCGAGCCAGCAGCTCAACGCAAGCTCGGGGCTTATGTCGAAGGGCGCAGGCGAGCAGGCGACCAGGAGCTCCCAGGTTGCGACGGCCTCCGTCGAGATGTCGCAGACGGTGCTCGATATCGCCAAAAACGCGTCGTCGATAGAGACCTCGGCAACAAGCACGGCCGGCCTTGCAAGGGACGGCCAGGGCGCAGTAGAAAGGTCCGTGGACAAGATCAGGGCCATCGCGAAGACGCTGGCGGAATCGGCCGACCTTATAAAGCTCCTCGGCGAGCGGTCGAACCAGATCGGCGCCATTATCAACGTCATCAATGAGATAGCGGACCAGACGAACCTCCTCGCCCTCAACGCCGCGATAGAGGCGGCCCGCGCGGGTGACGCCGGGAGGGGCTTTGCGGTGGTCGCCGACGAGGTGAGGAAGCTCGCTGAGCGGACGGGCAGCTCCACGTCCGAGATAGGTGGGATGATAAACGCGATCCAGGCGGAGGTGCGCCGGGCCGTCCTTTCGATGGACAACATCACGAAGGAGGTCAACGTCGGCGTGGACCTATCGAACGAGACGGGCAGCGTCCTGCGCAATATCGTGGAGGCCGTAGAGCAGCTCCACCTCATGGTGCAGCAGATCGCGTCTGCTACCGAAGAGATGACGACCACTTCCGACGGGATCAACAGGGACATCGAGGGGATCGCGGCCGTCTCGAAGGAGACATCGGGGAGCTCGGAGCAGATAGCCCAGGCAAGCCAGGAGCTTGCGGACCTCTCGCGGGGCCTCGAAAAGGTCGTGAGCGGGTTTACGGTATAGCTACTGGGGGTTTTGCGGTTAGCTACCGGGGACTTTGGGCCGGCGCCTGGGGCTTCCTGTCGAGGTCCTGCAAGGCAGCGTCGGACAGTTTCTTGACCACATCACTGGAGGCGCTTTTGCTCACCTCCGAGTATAGGCGCCTCGCCTGTTCCTTCGAGCCTTTTATCAGGGCGATCTTAGCAAGATAGAGCCGGGCCACGTCGCGGACGCCCGCCGAACCCACTTTGGCTGCCTGCCCGAAGCCGTCTTCAGCCCGCGCCAGCGCATCGCCCTGGGGGTTCACCATATACGTTTCGTAGGCATTGATGCCTACTGCAAGGAAATATTGGGCCTTCTCGTCCCTGGCCGACCTGTAATGGCCGAAGCCCCACCCTGCCACGCCTGCAAGGACGATGATCACGGCTATGGTGATGCAGCGGGTGCGGTTCTGCTGGATCCACTCGAAGCTCTCACGGAAGAAAGCCTGGATGGGATCCGGACGCTTTATTTCCTCGCGGACGCTCTTTTTGGCTTTCATCGGCATGGCACTATTCCAACATACCCCGCGTTAGAAGTCAACGCGCGGTAATATTGTGCGGCCGGGTTAATTTCGCGCCATGCGCCTGTCTCGCCGGACCGCACCTCCTCGATGTACTTCTAATGTACTATCTCGTCGGGCGGCCCGCCGATCACGGCGCCTATCATCGAAATTTCCTCCGGCCGCCTTGCAAAGCCACGCAGATACCACTATAATGCGACGCAGCATACTTTTTGTGTATGTGAGGAGTTGCGCCGAAGGGTCGCCCGCATTAGGCGCGAAAAGAGCCAGGACCCCCTGTCCCGCACCCCTACGGTAATCAACGTGCGGCGGCGCGGGCGGCGTTAAGATATATGCGGACTCGGCGCATATTGGGCCCGGATAATATGCTCGATAATTGGGTCTCGTCCAGCGCCGCCAACTCCTTAATCGAGCGAACGCCGTGCTCGTCTAATCGCCGCACATTTTCAAGCCCCAAACCCCTAAGGTTCATCAATGCCAACTGTTGTCGCTCGCGTTCGCTCAATAGCCTATAATCTATTGCATAGCTTGTCTCAATCCCTCTGGCCTCCAGCCCTACTCTCGTCCCCTCTTTAATGAAAAACAACTCGCTCACCGGCGAGGTGTGGGAAAAGACCGTGTAACGATCTATCAGGCAGAACGTGCCTAAGGCCAGGGCGAGCGCGCAAAGCGCTGCCACAAGGCGTCGTCTCCCCGGCCTTACCCAGCCCTCCATCAGGTTGACGCATGCCATCGTCTCGATGCCGAATGCCGCAAAGCCCACATAACCGAGCACCGGCATCTCGAAGAGCTTGAGGCGCTCGAAGAAGGGCACCGTATAAACCCACTTCGTGATCGACCAGTAATTCCACAGCTCCCAAAGGCCGCCGCAGACGAGCCCTGAGAGGACAGCCGCAAGCATGGGTTTTAACCGCCCTGCCTCCAGGTCGCCCGTGAAGGAGGGCGAGCCCCGCCGGTAATTTATGCCGTCCGCGACGAGGGCGAGGAAGCCCCAGGCGAGGCCGAAAAGATAAGTCGGGAACGCCAGGCATAGGGCGAGCCACAAGAGGCCCATCGGCACCTCATAGCGCTGCCATCGTCCAGGCGCAAGGCGGCCGACCTTTACCTCCGGCAGGATGCGCAGGAAAAGCTCGTTCGTCAGCCAGATCGCGGGTATGACCGTGCCAAAAGCCAGGAAGTACCCCGGGAAGCGGACGGCCGGCTCGGGCGGCACATTGATGTAGAACCAGTTTTGCAGCCGCAGGTTGAGGAGCTCGAAGAGGCACCAGAAGGCTGCCGAGGCTGTGACGAGCCAGGGAAGCCCACTGCCGAAGACGCGCCTGCGCCCGTCTTTCAGGCCGAGGACGCCGTCGATGAGGATGATGTACGACCACCAGGCCACCAGGTAAAACTGGTACATCACCGGCTCGATCTTTCTTGCCAGCGTGTAATAACCGAGAAATTGCAGCAGGA
>Ga0326727_10006781_pt1 | contig 30993 bp, 20 predicted proteins | sample MB2enrmetagenome_FD_207643 | JGI IMG/M metagenome (GOLD analysis project Ga0326727, IMG submission 207643) | Lab enriched peat soil microbial communities from McLean, Ithaca, NY, United States - MB29MY | ecosystem: Environmental > Terrestrial > Soil > Wetlands > Peat | place: USA: New York... | reverse complement strand
CCCTCTACTTAGGAGAGTATGTTTGGAGATATAATCACAGAAATGAAAATGATAATGTTAAAGTGAGACGTATTATTCATCTACTTGAACGCGAGGTTTAGTCGCTAGAATGTGACTATACCCTTCCATAAATATCCGGATCCTCATGATCCACAACCCGGTCCCGGGAGAGATTATCACCAATCAACGCCAACCCGGTTATCAATGATCCTCGTGGACTGGCAGCTCCTGGACCGCATCGCCCGGGGCCACATCAAAATAGATCCCTACGATCCAACCCTTGTACAGCCAAACTCGGTCGACATCCGTCTCGGCAGCCACTTTGTCTGGTATAACCCGGGCACGCAGGTCATCGACCCGTACGACAAGACGAGCGTGACCGCCGATGTGGGCGAGGTTCACGCAGACTCCTTTGTCCTTGTGCCGGGACAGTTCGTGCTCGCCGAGACGCTCGAATGCATCGGCCTGCCGGACAACATCGTCGCCACCATTGAGGGCAAGTCAAGTATCGCCCGGCTTGGCGTCACCCTCCACCAGACCGGCGGCTGGATCGATGCCGGGTTCCGGGGCACCATCACGTTAGAGATGGCGAACGTGAATGCACGCCCGGTCAAGGTCTACGCCGGCATGCCCATCGGCCAGCTCGTCTTTTACACGACCGAGCGGGCAGAGAACCCGTACGACAAAAAGACCGACGCCAAGTACCTCGACCAGAGGCAGGCGACCCTCTCCCGGTATCACAAGAACCGGAAGTAGAGCGGAGTGCCGGAAAACCCCGTCCCGGACGCGTGTCGGGGGGCAATGAGGGTATATACCTTAAGATCCCATTTTATACGGATAATCGTTCCGGAGTGGAGATGAAGCAATGCGACTTCTTCTGATACATTCAGATTATATCGAATACGAAGCAAAAAAGAAGACAAAGATGGCAGAGGAGGGAGCCGTCCTCGCGGATCGCGAAGAGGACGCGCTTACTGTTTTCTGTGCTGTGGAATCGATAGATGAGGAAGATATTGATAGTGTGGTTCTTCAAGCAGCTCATGAGATTATAAAGACTTTAGAACAGGTGCATGCCGACAAGATCGTCATCTACCCGTACGCCCACTTGTCCAGTGATCTCGCTTCCCCTGAAACCGCTATTAAAGTACTTCGGGAGCTTGAGTTTGGGCTTAAGGAAGATGGCTTTGCCGTGAAGCGTGCGCCGTTTGGCTGGTACAAGTCCTTCAAGATCTCCTGCAAGGGCCACCCGCTCTCCGAACTCTCAAAGACTATCGTGCCCGGCGGCGAAGAAGGAGAGGCCGTCTCGAAAAAGCTGGGCAAGAAAGAGGCCACCCATGACTGGTTTGTCATGACCCCGGATGGGAAGACCCATGACTACCACCAGTATCTCGATACCACCCCGTTCGGCTGCCTTGTCAAAAAGGAGCTGGGCGTCGCGGAGCCGACCGGTGGCGAACCGGCGCACGTGGAGCTGATGCGTTCAAAGGAGCTTGTCGATTACGAACCCGCGAGCGATGTCGGCTGCCTGCGCTGGATGCCCAAGGGTAAGCTCGTCCGCGACCTGCTGGCCGATTACGTCCTTGCGATCCTGCTCCCCTACGGTGCGACTCCGGTCGAGACTCCTGTCATGTATGACCTTGGTGATAAAGCAATTTGTGAGCACGCGGCCAAGTTCGGCGAACGTCAGTACCGGTTCAAGAGCAACAACCGGGACATGATGCTCAGGTTTGCTGCATGCTTTGGCATGTTCTCGATCATGCGGGACATGCACATCTCGAAAAACACCCTCCCCTTAAAGATGTACGAGCTCTCCACCTATTCCTTCCGGCATGAACAGAAGGGGGAAGTGATCGGCTTAAAGCGCCTGCGTGCATTTACGATGCCCGATATGCACTCTCTCTGTACCGATATGCCCGAGGCGATGAAGTGCTTCGAGGAGCAGCTTGCCATCGGCTGGCAGACCGGCCGGGATTTTGAGACGAAGCTCGTCGCCGCATTCCGGTGCACAAAGAAGTTCTACGATGAGAACGAGGCGTGGGTGAAAAAGATCGTGAAAGAATCCGACTGCCCGATGCTGATCGAGATCCTTTCCGAACGCGTCCACTACTGGGAGGCAAAGATAGACCTTGCGGCCATCGATGGACAGAACCGCCCGATCGAGAACCCTACCGTCCAGATAGATGTCGAGAGTTCGACCCGCTTTAATATCAGGTACTTCAAAGACGACGGCACCCCGGTATACCCGCCCATCCTCCACTGCTCCCCGACCGGGAGTGTCGAGCGGGTGATTTGCGCGATCCTCGAGAACATCTCGACCCAGAAGGTTCCTGCATTACCGACATGGCTCTCACCGGTCCAGGTACGTATCGTACCGGTTGCCGAGCGCCATACCGCGTATGCGCAGGAAGTCTGCGATACCCTCAATTCGCAGAACCTCCGGTGTGATCTTGATGACCGCGAGGAGAGCGTGGGAAAGAAAATCCGGGAAGCCGGCATGGACTGGGTGCCCTACGTGATCGTGGTTGGCGACGAAGAAGTGGCCGGTAAGAAACTCACCGTTACCATCCGCCGGAAGTCCGAACCGAACAAGCCACACAAGGAGCAGATGACGGTGGAAAGCCTCTCTGCTGCCGTAAAGAAAGAAATCGCGGGTAAGCCGTTCCGTCCGCTCTATACCCCGCGCCTGCTCTCGAAGAAAGCACGGTACATCTGAAATTCCTCTCTCTTTTTCATGCAGAATGTGTATCCCGAAGAGATCGCCGTTTGAGCGGGTGCGATGGCAGGGATCATGCCGGCGGCGTCTGCCCGGTTCTCCCGCAATAACGGGAATTACCAATGGGATCATCAGTGTCAGGGAAGGTCGCTTTTCTCTGCCCGGGATTCCCTGCCCTGAAAAGAAGGAGCAGCGGCTACTCTGCCGGCCCGCATCTCCACTTCCCTGGAGGAATGATCATCTCAAACCGCGAGCCAATCCCGGGCGCTCCGGTCTCTTTTATGGTGATGCCAGTGATGGCAAGGATGTCACGGGCCAGGAACAGGCCAAGGCCGGACGATTTTATGGAATCGGACGAGGTGGTAAAACCGCGTTCGAATATCAGCTCTTTCTTGTCCTGTGGGATACCCACACCGTCGTCCTCGTAGATGAGCATGCACCCGGTCTCATGAGGTTCGCTCCGTATCCGTATATGCCGGACATGCACCCCATGGCGCAGCGAGTTGTCGCAGAGGTTGGAGAGCACCTTGGCAAACATAGGGTCGGCAAAGACTGCAAAACCCGGTGCAGGCTCATCAAAGGCTACTCCACCCAGATCAAAGTGCGACCTGACCTCGGCAAGGATGGGGGTGATTTCCTGCCAGACCGGGGCAGTACCACCCAGCGACTCGTAATCCTTGGTAAAGTCGATGTGATGCCGGATGGCTTCTGCCGAAGTTTCTGCCTTGTCAAGGAGATCGATCAGCTGCGGATCACGCAGAGATCCCCGGAGCAGATCGAGATACCCGAGCATCCCGGTAAGTTTGTTCTGGATATCGTGACGGGTGATACTCGTGAGGATGCCCAGTTTGTGGTTGGCATACGCGAGCGCTTCCATTGCCTGGACCCGGTCGGTGATATCGTAGGCATATATCCTGAGGGGAGCATGCCCCGGGGCAGCGCAGATCGACTCGTGGAATGATCGCTCCTTGAGCTGCACAACCCGCCCCGTCATCATCGGCTGCGCCGGATCGAGCGTTCCTGCGATCTCATCGAAATCTGCCGGCAAAAACGCCGCCGGGTCATCGGGCAGCCCGAGTGATTTGAGCACTGCAGCGGTTGCCGGGTTGGCATAGGTTATTGTCCGGTCCGGCTGGATCTCGATGACCGGATTGGGGTTCATCTGCGGGTAGGCAGCAAGCCTCCGGATCTCGCGCTCCGTCCTGTTTTGTTCCGTCACATCGTCAATAACGGCAAATACCCGCCGATCCCCGTGGATGTCCAGCGCGGTCAGGGTGACGTGGGTCTCGATAGTCGTACCATCGCTTCTCGTGCTGACCCAAGGGAATACCTGTGGCGTTCCTCCACGGGCAGCCTCAAGGTACTCCCGTGCGGCATCGGCAGATACCCTCCCGTCCGGTTGGTACGGCGGGGAATAATCCAGCGGGCCATGCCCGATAAGGTCTTCGCGGGTACAGGAAAACAGCCGTGTCGCCGCCGCATTACAGTCCAGGGTCCTGTCACTTACGAGGAGAGTGGCATCCTCCGCGCTCTCGAAAACGGCCCGGTACTGCGCCCTTCCCTTATTGAGCATCTCTTCTGCCCGGCGGCACGTGTGGATATCGTAACAGAAATACATGACGCCGGCCCCTGTCTCGTCGGAAGCAGCATCTGGTATCCGGATCTCACGGATCCACCGGTATTCGCCGGAATGATGCCGGAGACGGTACTCCACCTCAGCCGGGCTCCCCGCATCACCCAGTACGCGGATAAATTCCCGGTAACGGTCGCGATCATCGGGATGGATGCCTCCCATCCATCCTTCACCCTGTTCATCGGCAGCAGCCCTTCCGGTGAACGCGAGCCACGCCCGGTTGCAGAAGATACATGCACCGGTGGGATCGGTTTTCCTCATCGGATTTGGCAGCCTGTCGAGAATGGCCGCGGCTGTATCCTGTTCCCGTGTCAGTGTCTTTTTTGCCGTTTTTTGTCCGGTGATATCCCGGAGGACCAGGTTCAGGGCGGGGGAACCGTCCTTACCGGTAAAACGGGCTGCCCGGACCGTCACATCAAGGGGAGTACCATCCCCCCGGATGAGCCGCAGCTCCCCTTCAGCACGCCCTTCCTGCCCGCACGTCCGCGCGAGTTCGACAAACCGGGGATCTCCGGATCCTGCGAAACCTCCCCCTCCGGCTGAACGCAGCGCCTCCTCGGTCCGGCCGAGCAACCGGCAGGCAGCCGGATTTGCGGCAAGGATGTCGCCCCCGGGCGATGTGATCACCATGGCGGCGCGGCCGGTCTCAAAGAACGTGTGGTAATTCAGGCTCTCTTCTTCGAGTGCACCCATCCGCCGTTTCCGGTCTGCAATGTCGGTAATAAAAACGCTGACACAGGTCTGGCCGCTGGTCTCGTCGGGGATGGACTGGAGGAAGATCTCGACCGGCAGGAGGGTACCGTCCTTTTCCCGGAGGGTGCTCTCGTAACGATCAGGTTTTTGTGTGGCAAGAACCCGGAGGAACCGCTCCTCCTCCTCTTCAGGCGTACCGAGGAGGCTGGTTAAAGGAAGCGCGAGCAGCTCCTCCTCGGTGGAACCCAGCATGGCGCAGAGTGCTGCGTTTACCGCCCCGGTGCTTCCATCGGGAAAAACCGCGGCAAACGGGACAGCGGCAGACTCAATCCCACCGGCGAGGAACCGGGTGCGTTCCCAGCTGCCGTGGGTATCCCTGCCGGCCCGGCGCTGGAGCGTTTTTTTATCGAGGAGATCGAGTGCAGACGACAGCGTGGTGCCTAGGAGCGCGAGCTGTTCTGCCTCAGCCTCCGAAAATGCATCGGGTTCACCGGAGCAGAGAGTGATGGCACCCACAACCTCACCGTTGAGCCGGAACGGCACGGCTGCTAAGGACAGGTACCCGTGCCGGAATGCATCCTGTATCCACGATTGAGCGGCAGGCTCGGTTCCGGTGTAGCGGCAGACTACAGAGCCCCCTGTGCGGATGGCCTCACCGGCAAGTCCTTCTTCCCGATCACGACCGGCGACACGGTATCCCTCTTTGGGCAGATCCTCCCCGTTCCCGGCGTGTGCTACCGGCCAGAGGATTCCCGCCGCCCGATCGAAGAGCCCGATCCACGCCATGCAAACGGCGTCGTCTTCCGTCGCGATACGGCAGGTGCCGGCAAGCAGCGTCTCCAGGTCATGGACGCTTGCAGCCACAGCGCTGATCCGGGAGATAATTGTATAGAGCCGGTTTGCAGCCCGCATTCGCTGCACGGCAGACATGCGGGCAGTGATCTCCTGCACCATCCCGATGATCCCCTCAATGTCCCCACGAGTATTCCGCAGGGGAGAAAATATTATTCTTATCCATCCACGTTTCCCGGGATACTCGTACCGGGTGTCAGGTATGGCAACAATCTCACCGGACAGTGCACGCACCGGTGGCGTTTCGGGCCTCGTCCCGCGCAGGAAAGGCAGCATCTCCTCAAGCTTTTTTCCGAGAGCATCCCGGGACATAATCCCGGTAATGTCCTCCATTGCAGGGTTCCAGCCGGTGAGGATCTGATCCGGGGTGCAGACAAAGATGCCCTCGCGGGCTCCGGTGATAACGCTCTCTGCGGATGCAGCGGCAGCCTGAAGGGTCGCAGTATCCTTCACCTGCCCGGTGATATCGGTGAGCGTGACCAGCAGCTGCCCGGCCTTCCCGTCGGAGTCGCAGATGGCAGAACCGTCAAGGGAGATGAAGGCAACGCGGTTATCGCGGAGAGCAAGGGAAAACGTCGCTGCATGAATGCTGCCGGATCGCCCCAGTTCCCGTATTCCATCGGAGAACCGTGACTGTTCATTTTGGGCGATAAAATCTGCAAGGGATTTCCCGAGCGCCTCGTTTTTTGGGCAGCCCAGCAGTACCGTGCCTGCCCGGTTGATACCCGTCACACGGCCGTCCGGGGAGAGCGTCAGGTGCGCAAGCGGTGCCTGCTCGAATAATTCCCCGAAGCCGTGAGCCTGATGCTCAAGACTCCGCCTCGCCTCGGTCTCATCTGTGGCGTCATGGAAGATTACACCGATCCTTTTTGCGGTACCCTCATCGAGAACCCGTGCGGTTACGACAAACTCCCGGATCCTGCCGTCTTTTGTCCGGTGCCGTGTCCCGAAGGTTGCCCGGCCAGTGCGCAGGATCTCAGGGATATTTTCCCGGAGATTCTGTGGTGCTTCCGCAACCTCCCAGTCCTGCAGGCTGAGAACGGCAAACTCCTCACGGGTGTAGCCAAGCTGGCGGCAGGCTTCTTCGTTGAACTCCACGGGAATACCGGTTTTGGGATCGATAATGAGCATTCCGTCGGTGGCAGAATCAAGCAGCAACTGATGCAGGACTTCGCGTCCGCGCAGCGTTGTATCATCCCTTTTCGATCCGGTTATATCGGTAAGCAAGCCCTGCCCGCCCGTAACCTTTCCGTCACCCGTCCGTGGGGAGCACGATGCACGCACCCAGCATGATTGCCCGCCTGTATTGGTCATCCTGAACTCGAACGATGATGAAATACCCTGAGTCATATCAGCGAAATGGCGGGCGACTGACGGAATATCTTCCGCACAGACCAGCATCGCAAAATCCTTTCCGATCAGATCTTCCGGATTGTAACCGAACCTGGTGATGCCGGGGCTGGTATAGGTGATTATCCCCACTCCATTGACTTCGTAGACAACATCCGTGAGATTTTCCACAAGCGAACGGTAATTCCGTTCGGACTGACTGAGAGCCTGCTCGCTCTGCCGCCGTGACACGGCCGATCGTATTTTTGTCTCAAGTTCCGCAAACTGGGTCCGGGGCGAACCCATTTTCCGGATATAAAAGTCTGCACCGAAGTTAAGTGCTTCAATTGCAACCTCTTCCCCGCCTTTTCCGGTAAAAAGGATAAAAGGCATCCCGTTACAGCGTGGGCGGAGATATTTCAGGAGTTCAAGCCCGTCCATTTCAGGCATCTGGTAATCCGAGACCAGTGCATCGTACCGCTCCGCCTTGAGCTTTTCTATTGTTTCACGTGCCGAGGTGGCTGTGTCTACCCTGAACTCACCCCCCCGCTCCAGAAAAACCTTGGTCACTTCAAGAAGCGCTGATTCGTCATCAACATATAAGACTGAGATCATGACGGCCTCCGGTGGAGCCGGATCGAAACCTTAGTATATTCCCATCGTTTTTCAACATAGATAATGGTGTATGTCCCGCCTTCTTACGATCCAGGGAGATATTATGCAACAAATTGCCCGATAGTAGGTTTGAGTTCGTCAAAGGTGACCGGTTTCTGGAGAACTCCCCGTGTTGGATCATGGTGTTCCGCCACATCGCCGTGAATCGTGGGTGAGGCCGGAAAGAAGGATGCTGCGACGGGAATGAAAACAGGTCGCATACATGATGGAAAAGGAGAAAATCCGGGAATAGATGGTTCCGGCCTTCTTGTCAGGAGCGATCGCCGTAATCAATCGGGTGGGAAGGGCAAGCGGGGCGGTGACGGAGAAGCGGACACTATCTGTGGGGGGACCGGTGTCCCCGGATAGCGATATGCCGCTCCATTGACGATCTGAATCAACGCCGGTACCGGGTAAACCGGTCATTACCGTTGCCGGACTTTTTATAGAAATAATTCCCAAAAATTACCGTACGAGGGGGGAGAGTTTTTTAATTACCCGGTTTACCTGCGCGACCGAAGTGCCGATATATGCATCCGGAGCCAGAAGGGCAACGAGGTCATCCCGCGAACAGAACCGGACCACCTCGGTGTCTTCTCCGAGCACATCCACAAGCGGCCGGCTTTCGGCAAGCGCCTGCATGCTTGCCATCCTCACACGTTCATGGGCGTCCTGCCGGCTCATGCCGCGCCGGGTGAGCTCGATCATCACGGATTCTGCCATATTGATCCCATGGAGGAATGCGAGGTTGCGCCGGATCGCTGCACGGTTAATTTCCAGACTATCGAGCACGGTTGTCATGAGCCGGAGGCAGTGATCGGCAAGAATGGATGCTTCGGGAAAGAGCACCCTTTCGCAGGATGAGTTGGTGAGATCCCGTTCGTCCCAGAGGGTGTTGTTGAGGAGCGCCGGCTCGACGGAGGCTCTTACGATCCGGGCGAGGCCGCATACCTGCTCGGATTTTATGGGGTTCCGTTTGTGCGGCATCGTGGACGAGCCTACCTGTTTTGAACCAAACGCCTCTTCCACTTCGCCGATCTCTGTGCGCTGGAGCGAACGGATCTCGACACCAATCTTGTCGAGGGTGGTTGCGATGTTCGCGAGGAACATGAAGTACTCCGCGTACCGGTCCCGTGAGATCACCTGGTTTGAGACATCCACGGAGGAGAGGTGCAGGATCTGCATCATCGTCGCCTGTACATCCATGCCTTTTGGCCCGATCGCCGCCTGTGTTCCCACCGCGCCGGTCATCTGCCCCACCGCGACCCGGGGGTGCAGCTGTTCCAGCCGTTCGATATGCCGGCCCACTTCGCTCGCCCAGATGGCAAACCTGAGGCCGTACGTGGTCGGGACACCCTGCTGCCCGTGTGTCCGGCCTACGGCGACAAGTGTTGTGGTCTCACCGGCTCTTCGTATCAGCACCCCGAGAAGTTTGCGCAGCTTTGCATCGGTAAGGTCCAGCGCCTGGGCCAGCTGGAGCCCGGTCGCCGTATCGAGAATGTCGTTTGAGGTGGCACCGTAATGCACCCACCGGCCCGATTCTCCGCAGACCTCGGAGATAGCTTTCACGATCGCCATCATGTCGTGACTGATCTCAGATTCGATCTCCTTTGAACGGGCAAGGGATGCATTCGATGCGTTCCGGGTGATCTCCCCGGCTGCGTCCCCCGGGATCAGGCCATGCGCCGCCTCTGCCTGTGCGAGCGCGACTTCCACAGCAACGACACAGGCGAACCGGTTTTCCTCGCTCCAGACTGCTCTCATCTCCGGTGTGCCGTACCGGTACTCGATGGGGTGGACTGCCATGAGAACAGATGGGTTGTACGGGAATATTAGCATTGAGCCTTTTCCGTGCAACATCGTGCACCTCCTATCCGACGCCCATAAAACCCAATAGCGCCAATCATATGACAGCAATGGATAGTTTCGATCCCTTCTTCCCCTATGCGGAATACCGCCCCCACCAGCGCGAAATGCTCGCATTTGCCGCAGAGGTTGCCCGGGATGGCGGGATCGGGATGATCGATGCCCCGACCGGGAGCGGAAAGTCAAGCGTTGTTGCGTCCCTTCTTGCCGAACGCAAAAACCGGAAAATTGTGATCGCTGTCCGAACGATCAGCCAGCTTACCACCTTTATACGGGAGCTGGCGCTTGTCAAAAAGAAACAGCCGAAGTTAAAGATCGCGTACCTGGTCGGGAAAAAGAGCATGTGCCCTCTGGGCGGTGAAGGGGATGTGTACCGGCGCTGCGAGGGAGTCAAGACCTTCTCTTCGGCACTCATGCGCGAGCGTGCTGAACGCGGCGCCCTTATCCCGTCAAAAGACCCTTTCGTCGTCCAGCAGATCCGGAGAATGGACCGGGAACACCCGATCATCTGCCCGTATTTTATCGCGAGCCGGATGTTTGTACCCGGGGATACCGGTGGCGTGAAGATGGTACCTTCGACATCTGTGCGCTCGAAATCCGAGCGGGTGCTTGCCGATCCTGTCCGGCCGCAGGAACTGGCCGGTTTTGCCGGTGATGTCTGCCCGTACGAACTGATGATGCACGCGGCAAAGAATGCAGATGTGATCATCCTCAATTATCACCATCTCTTCGACCGCGGGATCCGGGAGCAGCTCTATGCGAATCTCAATGTCGAGGACCGGGACGTGATGCTCCTCATCGACGAGGCCCATAACTGCGGGGATGTGATCCAGTCGATCGAGAGCGTCAGCCTTGCACAAAAAGATCTCGAACAGGCGGCCCGCGAGCTCTCAGGAATGAAGCGGTTGCACAAGGGGGCAGAAGCGGTGCAGCACGTCCTGCCCCGGCTTACGGATTTCATGGCAGGGCTGGCGAACTCGACCGAGGGAGAAGACTGGTTCGATCCCGGTATATTCGACCGGACGATCGTCCGCGGCTCGCTCTGGAAAGACATGGGTGATATCGTCGACGAACTCATGGGACTTGCCGAGACAATCCGGGATCGGAACCAGAAAGCCGGGGAATTCCGCGAGACGGCGATCGAGCGCCTGACCGTCTTCCTGTACCGGCTCTCGCAGTCCGCCCACAATCCGGCGTATCTCACGATCTACAAAAAGACCGAGGAAGGAATTCTCCTCGAGGTCCGGAATATCGACCCTTCCGCCCCCCTTTCGGAGATCTGTTTCTCCCATGCCTGCTGCATCATGATCTCGGGCACGCTTTCTCCGGTCGAGAGTTTCCGGCGCCTGTACTTTAACGATGCAACGGTCGCTGTCCTCGCGCTGCCCAACTCTTTCCCGAAAGAGAACCGTCTCATCTGCTGTGCGACCGACATCACCACGGCGTACTCGCTCCGGCAGAACCGGGAGAATACGGAAAAGATCGTCCACTATATCACCGCGTTCGCCACGCTCAGGAAGAACCGCGCCATCTATTTCCCGAGTTACCAGATCCTTGAATCCTACGCAGCGCTTGCATCGCCTCACATCAGCAGGAGAAAAGTTTTTATCGAGCCCCGGGATGCAGCAGGTGCCGGGGCCGCGCTCAACGAGTTTCTCTCGCTCCCTTCGCAGGGGGAGTCGGGGATCATGTTTGCCGTCTGCGGCGGGAAGTGGAGCGAAGGTCTCGACTACCGCGGCGAGATGCTCTCCGGGGCGATGGTGGTGGGCCTCCCGCTCGCACCTTTTACCCGGGTCAGAAAGATGGTGATCGAGTATTTCCGGCACAAGTACGGGGAGGAAGGGGAGTTCCTCTGTTATACGCTGCCGGCGATCAACCGGGCGCTCCAGGCGATCGGGCGCGTGCTGCGGACACCCGAGGATCGGGGCGTCCTCGTATTCGGTGAGCGGAGGTTCCTGGAAAAAAGGGTGCGCTCAGCGCTGCCGGCGTGGATTCAGGACGAGATGATCGAGTGTGACAGCGCACAGTTCCGGGAGGTGCTGGCGAAATGGAAATGATGGGGGGATCATGCAGGCTCGGGCTCTGGCACGTCCATGTCTGGTGGAGCGGGGATACGATCTACCGTGTCCGGTTCGCGCCCACGGGTATTCCCGGCCCGGTACCGGCCCCGATCCTGAAATACTGTGCCGGCCATGCCGTGGACCTTTCGGGGCTGAAAACGGTTGCCTGTGAAGGGGAGCGCGTCTCCGCCCGGATCTGCCAGGCCGTCCGGGAGGTACCCTATGGCAGCACCGCCACGTACGGGGAGATCGCGGTACAGGTGGGCACCTCTCCGCGTGCGGTGGGGCGTGCGATGGCACACAACCCGACGCCGCTTGTCGTGCCCTGCCACCGGATCGTCGCGGCGAACGGTATCGGCGGGTTCTCTCCGGCACTTGAGATCAAGGAACTGCTCCTTATGCTGGAACGGAAGGGCAGAAAACGGGCGGTGCGGTGAACAGAATGCGTGGCCAGCGGCATGATCCTTCCGGAATCTCTAATTGCCCTCCGGAAAAATACAGTAATGGTTCCGGAGGTTTGCGATGAAGATTCTGGTGCTGGGTGCCGGGGCGGTAGGGCTGTCGGTTGCCGCAAAACTCTCCGGCGTCTGCGATGTCCATGCAGTCACACGGAAACCGACCGCCGATGCCATCAACGCCGGCGGGCTCAGGCTGACCGGTATCTGGGGCACCGGCACATTCCGGTTCAGCGTTTCTGACAGCATCCCGGAGGGTGCACGGTATGATTATATCGTTATCACCGCAAAGTCCCGGGATACAGAAGCCCTATGCCAGGAGTACGCAGCTGCCATTCGCGGCACCGAAACCGTCAGTCTCCAGAACGGGATCGGGAATGAGGAGATCATCAGCCGTTATACGGACAAGGTGATCGGGGGGATGATCATTACCGGCTTTGAATGGCAGGGGAATGCCGGCGTACACGTCTCGGTCGAGGCCGGGCCGGCAAAACTCGGCCGGTTCCCGTCAGGGCCCGATGGGCCGGTACAACGGCTCGTGGACTACATGATGCAGGCAGGCATACGTGTCGAAAGAAGCGTGGATGTGCGCGTTGACCTCTGGGGAAAGACCCTCTATAACTGTGCCTTAAACCCGCTCGGCGCCGTGATGGGTGTACCGTACGGGGAACTCGCGCAGCCTGCGGCGTGGCGCATCATCGATCAGATGGTCCATGAGGGTTTTTCGGTCATCCATGCCGAAGGGATCCGTCTTCCCTGGGCGTCTGCCAACGAATATCTGACGTACCTCTCAGAGGTACAGCTCCCTGCCACTGCCCGGCACCACTCATCCATGCTCCAGGACATCAGCTGTGGCCGGCCCACCGAGATCGATTTTCTCAACGGCGCCATTGTCGCAAAAGGAGCCGTGCATGGCATTCCCACACCGGTAAATTCCTGTATGGTCGACCTTGTGAAATTCCGCGAGTCCCTGAAAACGGCCGGGGCGCCACCATGAGGTCTGCGGTAGTGCTTGCCGGAGGCGAGGCACGGCGAGCAAACGGCCAGGAGAAATACTTCTTCACCTACGAGGGGAAAACCTTCATCGAACGGCTTGTCGGCTCACTTTCAGGAGTCGTTGATGAGATTGTCATCGTCGCCAGGGACCCGCTGCAGTGCACCCGTTTCAAAAAGATCGGCAATGTTACCTGTATCAGCGATATCCGGCATGGCCTCGGCCCAATTGGCGGGCTTCATGCCGGTTCCCTTGCGGCAGGCGGGGATCTTATTTTCGTTTCTGCCTGCGATATGCCCAGCGTCAATGCCGGCGTGGTTTCGTATCTCTTCAGAGCAATCGGTCAGTACGATGCTGCTATACCCCGGTGGAACGAGCGGATGCTCGAACCGCTGCATGCGGTGTACCGGCGGGCTGCCCTCCTCGCGTATCTCGAAAGTCACACATCCCTCTCGCTGCGTACCATGATCCAGTCCCTCAACACCCGCTACATCCCGGTAGATGAGCTGCGGGCATTCGATCCGGATCTCAGGACGTTCACGAATATCAACAAGCTCGAGGAACTGGAACATATCAACCTCTCATCATCAAAAAATGACGGAGAACCGGTCCCGTAGTACCCGGGAGGAGATCGCTGATATTCACCGGAATGCGGGATGATCTTCTGCGGTGTTCCTGATATTTTCAGATTCGGTCGTCTGAAAGTATTTATACAATAAAACAACTCTAAAACAATGATAGAACCGTGACAGCGGGCGCGTCAGCCCTCTCATCCGGGAGAATGCAAATAAATGGGACAGCAGTCATGGGATATTGAGGCGGTCATCCGGCTCTTTATCGTGGTCATTGCATCGATCAGTGCGATTCTCTGTACCATCTTTTCCCTCACCCATGGCATCTCTGCGGCATTTTCGTTCCTTTATATCCTCCCCATCATCTGTGTCGTCTATTTTTATCCGGGTCGCGCCGTCCTCTTCGCGCTTGGCATCAGCATTGTCTATATCGGCCTCGTGTACTCTCTGGTGGGGGCGATCGATCCGTTCCTTATTGCCGTTTCCACCGCATGGTTTGCCATATTTATCACCCTCGCCGTGGTAGCTTCTTCCTATGCGAACGGATTTGTCGAAGAGAAAGCGCGGATCCGGCATATCATGGGAAATACCTTTGAGGGAATCTTCTGTTTTGACCCTGTCTCCTGGCGTATAAGAGAAGTTAACCAGAAATGTGCAGAGTGGCTCTTATGTCCCCGAAGTGAACTGAAAGGTAGTCTGGTCAGTACGATATGGACGGATGCGGACGCACAACGGCGGTTCATGGGTGAGATAAAAGAGCGAAAAACCGGCATGACATTCGAATCTCTCTTCCGGCAGAAAAGCGGGGGTATTATCAGGTTTGCCCTCTCTCCCCTTTACGTTACGAAGGATATGGTGCTCTGTTCTGTCACGAACCTGACAGATGCAAAAGTCGCCGATGAGGAGATCCGCCAGACGCTCGAAGACCTTGCACGCCAGGTACGGGAACGTACGGCGCATCTCGAACGGCTGAATGAGGAACTGCGGGCCGAGATTGCCGAGCGCCGCAGGCTCGAACATGCCCTCCTGTCCGGAGAGAGTAACAATAATCCCGGAAACGGGGAGGGGATACGGTCATGATCGTTCGTATCGCCCCGGAAAAAAGGCAGCAGATATACTGGACGGTCACGCTTCTTGTGACGGTTATCATCACCATATCCTCAACTATCTACTCTCTCTCCCTCGGCATTTACGAGGTTTTCCCGTTCATCTATTTCCTTCCCATTATCCTGTTTGTTTATTTCTATCCGGACAAAGGGGTGTATTTCTCCGTCGCATTGAGTTCGGTTTACATCCTGCTCGTCTACACGTACAGCGGTTTCGATCCAAAGGACGTGGCAATCTCCACTGCATGGTTTGTGATCTTTGTTACCATTGGTGTCGTCACGTCGTCATTTGCCGGGGGACTGCGCGAGGAGGAGCGGAAGTACCGGGGAATCTTTGAGAACTCCCAGGCCGGGATATTTACCTTCAATCTGGATACCCTGATCCTCGCCGAAATAAACGGGAAATGCGCGCAGATGATCAGGTACGGACGTATGGAACTCACCGGTGCAGACTTGTCTCTCATTATAAATGGTGAAGAAAGCCGCGACCGGTTTATCCGGCAGGTCCGGGAACGCCATGAGATCGGGGACCTTGAACTCCCCTTTACTTCCCGCGAAGGTACGATACGGCAGTTCCTGGTCTCCGCATCGGTCACTTCGGGTAACATGGTGATTTGCTCTGCGATCGATATCACAGCCCGCAAACTGGCAGAACAGGTGATAGAAAGAGCCCGTGACGATCTGGAGCGGAGGGTGGAGGACCGGACTGCGGAACTCATGCGGGTGAACAGGGAACTCATGGCAGAAATCGAGGAACGCAAACGTTTCGAGGCAGCGATCCGGCTCGCCAACCACAAAATCAACACCCTCACCGCCATCACCCGGCATGATATCCTCAATCAGATTACGGCAGTAGTGATGTACCTCTCGCTCATTCAGGAATCAAAGACCGATCCGGTCGTCACCGGGTATCTTGAAAAGATTGGCAATGTCACCAACATGATCCAGAAACAGATACAGTTCACGTCCGACTACCAGAGCATCGGGGCGAGCGAGCCCAGCTGGCACAGTGTCAATGCGGAGATCAGCGAGGCGGCGGCGGCGGTCGATCATAAGGATGTGATGATCGATTGGATGGTTGATGACCTCGAGATTTTTGCAGATTCGGGTTTCCCGAAAGTGTTTTTCAAACTGATCGAAAACGCGGTCATCCACGGGAAGCATACGACCCTGATCCGGTTCTCTTACCGGGAGACAGAGAACGAGCTCATCCTTTCCTGCGAGGATAACGGGGTCGGCATCCCTGAGGCCTCAAAGGAGTGGATATTCAGGCGTAAATATCTCCGCAATACGGGCTACGGGCTGTTTTTGATCGTCGAGATCCTGAGTATTACCGGATTGTCCATCAGGGAAACCGGCGCCCCCGGCAGCGGGGCACGGTTCGAAATCCATGCCCCCAAAGGATCTTACCGGGTGACCCGGAAGACCGGCGGGCCTGGATCCGGCCAGTAAGGTGCCTGCAGTATCCCTCACGGATCAGGCAGGAAATCAACAGGTGCCCGGTATCCTGACGTGCCGGGTTCTGCCATTCGAATCAGTTCATGTTTCAGATATTTTTCTTCCTGCCGCTTGCATCCCGCTGGTAGTGCCCGAACTCGCTTTTTTTCAGAAGATCGCCGGAAAAGACCGGCCCATCCCTGCAGACACGCAACCCGTCCGGGTCGATGCAGCAGGAGCCGCAGATACCCACGCCGCATTTCATGTACCGGTGGAGCGAGAATTCCGTCCTTGATGCAACCCCGAGGCTGTCAATCTTTGCAAACACCGCCCGCATCATCGGCTCCGGCCCGCAGACCGCGATCCGGTCGTAGGTTACCAGGCTGATGTCGTCCATGAGCTCGGTTACGAACCCCCGTTGCCCCAGCGTCCCGTCATCGGTCGCGATCAGGACATCGGTACTTTCGTCCAGCTGGTCGACAAAGAGGAGTTCCTTCTCGGTCCGCGCCCCCAGAAGCATCGTCATCACGCAGTCTGAGCGGGCAAGCGGCAGGAGAGGAGCCGCCCCGACCCCCCCGGCGATGGCAAGCATCTTCTCACCCCGGGTAAACCCGTTCCCGAACGGCCCCCGGATCCCGAGTGCTGCACCTTCCTCAAGATCAAACATGGCGCCGGTCGCATCGCCCACATTCTGGACGGTGATGCTGTTTGGGGAAGAGAGTGCCATGGGGACTTCGTCCACGCCAGGAACCCATACCATTAAAAACTGCCCCGGTTCGAAGGAGAAACCGGGGTCAAAGAAGAAGGTCTTAACCGATGGCGTCTCGTTCTTGATCTCCTTGATGGAAACCTGTACGGGAAGCTGGTCATCCATGGGCACACCCCACGATCTCTTCGGGCGCGATCCCTTTTTTTGCGTACAGGCTGTTTTTTATGGACTCAAAGATCCCGATATCCCGCTGCACCGCGCTGCCAATCTCGACAGCACGGGCGCCTGCCATCATCATCTCGATCACGTTGTCGGCAGTGGAGATCCCCCCGCACCCGATGATGGGGATGGAGCAGGCCTCGTAGAGCTCATAGACACAGCGGACGGCAACCGGGAAGATAGCCTCCCCCGAGAGCCCTCCGTACCGGTTTCCCAGTACCGGGCGCCTGAGCCCGGTCGAGATGCGCATGGCTTTTACCGTGTTGGTGGCTGCGATCGCGGTCGCTCCTCCCCGCTCCGCCGCCTTCCCGATTACGGTGATATCGGTCACGTTCGGTGTCAGTTTCACCCACGTAGGCATCCCGAGCGCACTCACGGCCCGGGTACATTCCTCAACAAGAGCAGGATCGACGCCGATTGCCGCCCCGTACCCCTCCGCATGGGGACAGGAGAGGTTAAGTTCAAACCCGGCAGCCTTCCCTTTAAACCACCCGGCGACTTCGGCAAATTCCCCGGGGTTTCCGCCGAAGATGCTCACGATCACCGGCTTATGCTCAAGCAGTTGTAGTTCGTCTGCAAATTCCCGGGACGGATTCGGGAGTCCCATCGCATTTAAAATGCCGTTGTCGAGTACGGCAACGCAGGGGCCGGCATGTCCGTCCTTTGGCTGCGGGCCGATCGACTTGGTCACCACGCCACCGGCGCCGCGGGCAAGCATCCGTGACAGGGAGGCCCCGGTTGTTCCGAGAACTCCGGCAGCAAGAATGAGGTGATTGCCGAGTGCCACGCCACCGACCGTTACCGGGCCCGTCCTGAGTACGACCATCCATCACAAGATGGACGTGATGTATTATAAAGAACATCTTTTCAGGTGGATTTATACGGTGGTATTTCCCATGCGCGCACTGGTGGAAAGGGAGGGGCTGATATTATAGCAGGTATTGTTCTCTGTAAGGGAGAGGTTGGATCAAGGGGATTTATTCTGTTGATCAAAAAGAGGCCAGGGATATCAGAACCCGCTGATCTTCGGGAGCCAGAGGAACACCGAGATTGCCAGGATGAAGAACAGGGTAGTGCTCACGAGGATGATCCTCCGGATCTTGTCGTGCTTCCACCTCATGCCTATACTGCAGAGGAAGAGGACGATCGTAAAGAGCACGGCGTTCAGGAGATAGCGGTCGCTGATCTCGCCTGCCAGCTTCGCCTGGTTGTAGACCGCTGTTGCGTTCTCCTGCAGTTGCTCACTCCGCACTTGGGCACTCAGGTTATACTGGGGGAGTGAAAAGGGGGTACCCGGCGGGATAGTGCCTGAAGGTTGTCCCTGTGCCTCGGCAATCCAGGCCTCAAATGCGGGTTTAAACTGCGGAGTGAACCTGCTCTCGATAAAGCCGGTACGGACTGTATCGTTCTCGCTCTTTGCCTCGGTCCATGCGAGGAAAACTGAGACATCGACAAGGATCTGGCGGTTTGCCTCATTGCTGGCACGGATGGATTCGGTCGTCATGCTGTCAGAGGTCGCCGTGAGAGAGTTCTTGTCCCCCGACCACCGGGTGGCCTCGTATGCGCAGAGGGCGGATGTGACGGTTGCAATGAGGAGGATCACCGCAAATATTACCTCCATCCGGTCGATCTCCTCGTTTGTTTCCGTCTTCCTGTCAGATTCCGGCATATCGAATCAGTCCCCGGCACGATCCTCAGGCAGGGAGGATCACCCTTCCGGTTTTCTGGTCTAAAGGAAGTTCCGCGGGCGATAAAAAACTACCATTTTTCCCCCGGTTTGCAAGGGAGACGTGTATGAATGCTGAGACCAATACATTGGACCTGGAGGAGAATGGAAGATAGGATGTGCATACTGCGTGCGACCACCGATCGCGACCGGTTGCAACCAGTAGGGCAATTAATCCGGGAAAAATCCTCATACAGCGTTATATGTAAATTTTCGTAATATAAAGAACATCTTTTATCTGAGGACCGGCCGTCTGCGCGTGGGTAGTCACTTAAATTCAGGAGCTGCATACCTAATACTGGACGAGAGAATGGTGCGGCTTGCAGTGGTGGGGGTCGGGAGGATCGGCGGGGAGGTTGCCTTCCTTGCCACTGCCCTGGGCCTCGTGGACGAGCTTGTCCTGTACGATACTGCCAGAAACCTGCTCAGGGCGCAGGTGCTTGATATCCGGCACACCGGCCTTCCGGTCACCATCACTACCGATATCCGCGAAATACGGGACGCCGATATCTGCGTCTTTGCGGCCGGCAGGCCCCGGACACCGGCGGTGAAGACCCGGGCAGATCTTCTTGCGGTAAACCTTCCCGTGATCCGGAAATGCGCCCGGCTGCTTTGCGGATTTTCCGGCCTCCTTGTCACGGTGACAAACCCTGTGGACGTGAACAATTTTCTCCTGCACCGCCTCACGGGCATTCCCCGGGAACGGTGCATCGGGTTCGGCGGCCAGCTGGACAGTGCGCGGTTCACCCTGGCCCTCCGGCAGCGGGACCTGGAAGGCACGGCGTATGTCCTTGGCGAACACGGGGAGTACCAGGTGCCGGTCTTTTCCCGGCTCCCCCGGCCGGTTGCGGTCAGCCGGCGCGAAGAGATCCTTCACGAACTCAAAGGTGTAAGCATGGAAGTGATCAAAGGCAAGGGCGGTACGGTTTTTGGCCCGGCATATCACATCGTATCCCTCATACAGATGCTGCTTTGTGATACGCGGGATACGGTTCCCTGCTCTGCAGTGCTTGACGGTGAGTATGGTATTTCCGATTGCTCGCTTGGTGTGCCGGTCCGGGTCGGGCATGCCGGTATCCACGACATCGTGCAATGGGATCTCGACCGCTGGGAAGATGCAGGGATGGCACAGGCCGGGACTTTTGTCCGGGATCTCTGTCGTACGGCGGTGCCATAAGATCATGCCCGCCCAGGTTATGCGGTCCTCGGAAACACTGACGGTTTCCCGCATCTTCGAGGAGTCCGGCGCGCTGACCATCGCGATCAACCAGGTGGAGTACAGCAACACACCCGAAGGGCCGATCATTCACATATTCGGGCGGGACCCGGGAGGCCTGGCTCACCGGATCGACGTGACCGGTTTTCTGCCGTACTTCTACGTCCCTGAGGAGCAGGTCGGCCAGACGCACCCGGATCAGGTGTCGGTAGAGCCCGACACGATATACCGCTCGATCCGGGGAGAGAAACTCAAACGGCTGTATACCGTCAGGCCGGGCGACGTACGCGATATGAGAGAGCGGTACCGGCATTTCGAGGCCGATATCCCCTTTGCGACCCGGTTCATGATCGATTGCGGACTCACCGGGGCCGTCTCTGTACCTGCGGCAACGGCTGATTACCATGAACTGGTTCCTGCCGAGGTTGATGCACCGGCCCGGGTCTGTATGATCGATATCGAATGCGAAGACGAGCGGGGCTTCCCGGATACCCAGCGGGATGCGATCATCTGCATCACCTGCCACGATTCGTTCGACAATGATTATACCACCTTTTTATTCGGGGGTGGGGAAATGCCTGCCGCAATCTCGGAAAAAGAAACAACCGGCGGTCTCGTAAACGGCTGTTTCCGGAAAGGCACCCACACGATCTGCACGTATGCCGATGAGGTTTCCATGCTCAAAGCGTTCGGTGCGTATATCGCCAAGCGCGATCCCGACATCCTTTCGGGCTGGAACTTTGTCGAGTTCGATATGCCCTACATCATGGGCCGGATGGAGAAACTGGGGCTCTCGCCGGTCATGCTTGCCCGCCTCCCCGGCATGACCGAAAGGAACGCACTTCGCGGCCGGGCGCTCTTCGATCTTCTCACCGGCTACAAGAAGATGCATTCAACACAGAAGGAGTCCTACCGTCTCGATGCGATTGCGCAGGAGGAGGTGGGAGAGAGCAAGGTGAGGTATACCGGTACGGTTTCCGATCTCTGGAAAAAACAACCGGCGCTCCTTGTCGAATACAATTACAAGGATGTCGAGCTCTGTGTCGCGATCAACAAAAAGGACAACATCGTCGGTTTCTACCGGGAGATCGCACGCTATGTCGGCTGCCCCCTGGACAAGACGCTGAATTCCTCGAGCGTGATCGATGTCTACATCTTAAGGAAGGCGCACGGGAAGTACGTCCTTCCGTCGAAGGGCTTTGCGAATGCCGAGGAGTTCGAAGGCGCGACGGTTTTTGAGCCGAGCAAAGGCGTGCGGGAGAACGTGGTGGTGCTCGATTTAAAATCGCTCTACCCGATGGCGATGATGACGATCAACGCATCACCTGAGACAAAAGACCCTGACGGCGAACTTAAAGCTCCGAACGGCATCCGGTTCAGGAAACAGCCTGACGGGCTGACCCGGAGTATCCTGTCGGAACTTCTCAAGGAGCGGGATGCGAGAAAAAACCTGCGCAACACCTTCCCCTACGGTTCGCCTCAGTATCTCCTCTACGACATGCAGCAGAACGTGCTCAAGGTGATCATGAACACCTATTACGGGGTCTCGGGCTACACCCGGTTCCGGCTCTTCGACCGGGAGATTGGGGCCGCGGTCACCTCCGTGGGCCGGGCGATTATCGAGCACACCCGGCGCGTGATCGAGCAGCAGGGTTACAAGGTCATCTATGGCGATACGGATTCCTGCATGGTGCAGATCCCGCCGCTTGATCGGGAAAAAACCATTGAGACCGCCCGCATGCTTGAGAAACAGCTTAACGCGAGTTACCAGGAATTCTCCCGGCGCGAGCTGAATGCCGAGACCCATTATTTCTCGATCAAGTTCGAAAAGATCTATGCCCGTTTCTTCCAAGCGGGAAAGAAGAAGCGGTACGCGGGCCGGCTCGTCTGGAAGGAGGGAAAAGATGCCGACCAGATGGATATCGTCGGTTTCGAGATCCGGCGCAGCGATACGCCGCAGATCACCAAGATCGTCCAGTCAAGGGTGATGGAGATGATCCTTGCCGGTGCGGAATATGCAGAGATTAAGGCATACCTTGGCGGGATCATTACCCGGTACCGTGCCGGGAAGTTCTCGCTCGACGAGGTGGGTATACCGGGCGGGATCGGCAAATCCCTTGACGATTATGAGACCGACGATGCGCAGGTGCGGGGCGCCCGGTATGCCAACCAGTACCTGCACACGGAGTTTGGCAAGGGCAGCAAGCCAAAGCGCATCTACATAAAAAACGTGACCGGGAAGTACCCCAAGACCGACGTGCTCTGTTTCGAGTACGCCGATCAGGTGCCACAGGAGTTTGTCCCTGACTGGGAACTGATGCTCGAAAAAACCATCGAACAGCCGATCTCACGGATCATCGAGGCACTCGGCTGGACATGGAAGGATATCGATCCCTCGCACACGACGCTTGCCCAGTGGGGGTTCGGGTAAGGTCGTAACCGCGAACGGTCAGTTCCTGGCGTATATTTTTCCGGCATTGTTGCCGTGTATGCCAACAGGCTCTGTGAAACGGTGCAATGCCAGGTATCGCCCGGTAATGAGGCGAATATCCGAAAATACGGTAGTCTATGAACTCTCCGTCCAAATGCCGCTCTCATAATGTGTCTTTGGTAATCTGTGAACCAAAAATTATTAATGTCCATTTGTGCAATGAGGAAACATAGACGGGGAATGAACGAAGGAGAGCATATGCAGGGCTTTTCCGGACGCCAGCGTTCATACCCGGTGGTGTGAATTTATGACAGAACGACCATCTCTCTGTGGAGAACGCGAAGAAAGTTTAGAGGATCTCTGGTTGTTTATTATCGTCAACACGACCATCCTTGCGCTCCTCGTCAATATTCTCGCGCTCCATTACGGCACCACGATGGTCGCCACGAACCTGCTCTATATCCCGATCGTGATCACGGCGTACTGGTATCCCCACCAGGGCGTTACGTATGCAGCCGTGGTCTCCGCACTCTATATAGGGTTTGTTGCGGTTATCACGGGCGGGGCCGCGGGAGACCTTGTTGCCGCGATCGTTACCTGTATTGTCGTGATGGGTGTTGCTGCCGTTGTCACAAGCCTTGCCCTTCATATGCGCAGGAACGAGGTAAAATACCGGGGCATTTTCAACCACTCTGAAGCCGGGATCGGCCTTGTGAACAGTTCCGACAGAATGATAAAGGAAGTAAACCGGCGTTTCGCCGACACGCTGGGCTATACCCCTGCCGAAGTTGAATCCGTACCCTTCCCGAGGATCTGGTCAGACGAGGCCGACCGGGAGCGGTTTTTCCAGATCCTTGCTTCCAAGGGGAACGTGGAGAATTTTGAGACCCGTTTTTTGACAAAGACCGGTATGCCCCGGTGGGTTCTTCTCTCCGCCGGTATGCTTACGGACGAACAGTTTGTCTGCACCATCGTGGACATCACGACACGAAAGCAGGCAGAGGAGGCGCTCATCATACGGGATCATGCAATCAGTTCCTCCATCAATGCGATTGCCATTATGGATCTCGACTTTGCTATCACTTATGTAAACCATTCCCTTGTGGCGATGATGAATTACCCTGACCCGCAGGAATTCTCTCATAAATATTTGTGGGACTACGTCGTATCCAAAGATGGAGTTGGAGTGATAAAGGATGCTCTCCAGAGAAACCATAGCTGGTTTGGGGAGATCCTTCTCAATAAGGCGGACCAGACGCCGTTTTATATCCAGCTCTGGATCAACCTCGTGAAAAATGAAACGGGCAATCCTGTCTGCATCATGGCCTCGTTTATTGATATTACCGACAAGAAGCAGAATGAGTCCGTAAAGAGAAAAGCGCTCGAACAGATCGAAAAGAATATCGAGCAGTTTGCAATCCTCGGCGACCATATAAGGAACCCGCTTGCCGTGATCGTGGGGCTTTCAAGCCTCGTACCCGGTGATGTAACCGACAAGATTATCCTGCAGGCCCGGGAGATCGACCGGATTGTTACCCAGCTCGACCAGGGATGGATCGAGTCGGAGAAAGTGCGGGAATTCATCAAGCGCTACTACATGGTCGGGGTCCAGGAAGCCGGCGAGGCCGGGTTACCAAAGGAAATGGCCAGGTAGCCGTGGTATTATTTTTTATATTGACCATGAGATCCCGGAATCCCGTTCCTGGTATCCGGCAGGGGCACTCCCCAAAATGTGGATTCCGGCAGGTAAATCCCTGCGATGGAGTTCGTCCTGCAGGCAGTTTTTTGGAGCGGTATGCCGGGCGCGGGGAGAACAAATCCGGCGCTCTGTCCTGGACGTTGTGACCGGTTCTTCAGTCGCGATCGGGGTGCTTTCCCCCGTGCTTCAGCCGTTCGGTAAGTTTTTTTACCTGGTCGCGGAGCGCGATCGCCCGCTCGAAGTCAAGGTTGTCTGCCGCATCCCGCATCTGCGTTTCAAGTTCGATGACAACGTTCGGGATCTCGGCCCTGGGCACGTGTTTTGTATCCGTGATCTCGACCTCTTTTTCTTTAACCGGTTTTATAATCGTCTGCGGGATGATGTGGTGCTCCTCGTTATACGCGATCTGCATCTCGCGCCGGCGCTTTGTCTCTGAGATCGCCGCCTTCATGGAATCGGTCATGGAATCCGCGTAGAGCACGACTTTCGCGTTCACGTTCCGTGCTGCCCTCCCGATGATCTGGATCAGGCTCCGCGTATCCCGGAGGAACCCTTCCTTGTCTGCGTCGAGGATGCCAATGAACCCCACTTCGGGGATATCAAGTCCTTCCCGCAGGAGGTTGATCCCGACCAGCACGTCGAATTTTCCCAGCCTGAGCTCGCGGATGATCTCGGTGCGCTCCAGCGTCTGGATCTCCGAGTGGAGGTACCGGGTGCGAATACCATGGTCGGCAAGGTACTCTGAAAGTTCCTCGGCGAGTTTCTTCGTGAGCGTCGTTATAAGCACCCGGTCGCCGCGTGCGACGGTCCTGTTTACTTCATTTATCACGTCGAGCGTCTGTCCCTCGATGGGCAGGACTTCGACTGCCGGGTCGACAAGGCCGGTCGGCCGGATGATCTGCTCGACGAGCTGTGATGAGTGCTGCAATTCGTAGGGCCCGGGCGTTGCCGAGACAAAGATGACCTGGCTCATGTACTGCTCGAACTCGTGGAATTTCAGGGGCCGGTTGTCGAGTGCCGAAGGGAGCCGGAATCCGTACCTGACGAGCGTCTCCTTCCTGGACCGGTCGCCGTTGTACATCCCGTGGAGCTGTGGGATCGTCTGGTGGCTCTCATCGATGATCAGAAGGAAATCTTCCGGGAAGTAGTCGAGCAGGCAGTACGGTTTCTCGCCCGCTTTCCTGCCGTCGAAATGCCGCGAGTAGTTCTCGATCCCCTTGCAGGAGCCGGTCTCCTGGATCATTTCGAGGTCGAAGTTTGTCCGCTGCCGGAGCCGGTGCGCTTCGACGAGTCCCAGCGTGGGAAGCGTCTCTTCGAGTTCTTCCTTTATGGTGGCAATGGCCGCTTTCTGTGCACTCTCCGTGGTGACAAAGTGACGTGCGGGGTAGACATAGAAATATTTCATCGCCTCTTTTTTTGCCCCGGTGTTCTTGTCGACCTCAGTGATACGCTCGATCTCGTTTCCGAAGAGTTCGATCCTGATGATGTCGTTATAGTACCCCGGCACGATATCGATGGTGTCCCCCTTGACACGGAACCGTCCCGGGCCAAGATCGATGTCGTTCCGCTCGAACTGGATGTCCAGGAGCCGGCTCATGATCTCGTTCCGGGTGATCTTCTGGCCGACCGAGAGATCAAAGCCGAGGTTGCGGAAGTTTTCCGGGTTCCCGAGGCCGAAGATGCAGGAGACCGAGGCAACGACGATCACATCGCGCCGGCACGAGAGCGAAGCGGTTGCGGAGAGCCGGAGCATCTCGATCTTGGGGTTGATCGCGGAGTCCTTCTCGATATACTGGTCTTTTGCCGGGATGTAGGACTCGGGCTGGTAGTAATCATAATACGAGACAAAATATTCAACCCGGTTTTTCGGGAAAAAGTCGCAGAACTCCTGGTAGAGCTGGGCGGCGAGCGTCTTGTTGTGGGCGATGACAAGGGTGGGCTTGTCTGCCGCAGCGATCACGTTTGCCATCGTGAATGTTTTCCCTGAACCGGTGACGCCAAGAAGCGTCTGGAGCCGGGCGTGATCCGCCAGTCCGTCTTTGAGCTGCGCTATCGCTTCCGGTTGCGAACCGGCCGGGGGAAAGGATGAGACGAGCTGGAATGCTGTCACGGTGCTTTAAGTGTTTTTACCGGGATATAAAAAAGAATGGGGATGCGGCATGAAGGTAATGCCGTCACTTCGGTTTATAGTAACCCCATTTCGCGAGGGCTTCCTTAAGCTCCGTTGCCTTTTTTGCCTTCTCGTCGAGCGTCACTCCTTCCTGCCACGCCTCGATTGCCTGCATGGTTGCCCGTGCCCCGGCCCGGGTGCCCTTCGGGTGGCCGTGGATGCCGCCCGAGACCAGCAGGACGAGATCCGTACCGTAGATGTCGAGCACATCGGGAACGAGGCCCGGGTGTAATCCACCCGAAGAGACCGGGAACGCCGTCTTTATGGAGCCCCAGTCCTGCGCAAGGCACTGGTGCGGGACCTCGGCGATCTTTTTCTTCCGCAGCAGGTCGGCAAGCAGGATCGATTCGGTCTTTGTGCCGGTCAGTTTTCCCACGGCAGTGCCGGTGTGGATCTGGGAGACGCCGATAAGACGCATGAGTTTTGCGAGGAAGTACATCGTCATCCCGTGCTTTTTGTTCCGGTCGAAGGTTGAATGGAACGCCCGGTGCGCGTGGATCGCAAGGCCCAGGTCCGAGCAGTAATCCCTCATGGTCATGACGCTTGCCGTTCCTGCGACAACGACATCGATCATCGCGTAGTTCCAGCCGTACTCTGCGAGCAGGTCGGCACGCTTTTTCATGGTCTCGACATCGGCCGAGATGTTCAAAAACGCGGATTTCTTCTCGCCGGTCTCCTGCTCGGCCTTGTCCCGCAGTTTTGTCATATATTTCACACGGTCGTCGAACCGGTTGAACGATGTCGAGGTGAGGTTCTCGTCATCCTTGACAAAATCAAAACCGCCCATCCAGGTTTCATATCCCACCTCGGCGTGCTCTTTTGCGGAGAACCCGATCTTTGGTTTTGGCACGGCACCGGTCAGGGGCCTGCCGTAGACCTTCATCATCTTCCGTATGCCGTCCATGCCGAAGTGGGGCCCTGCAAAGCCACGGAGATACGCGGGCGGGAGCGTGGCGTCAAGGAGCCGGAGGTTTTTGAGTGCCTTCATCCCGAAGATATTCCCTGCAATCCCGCTCATCAGCTGGACGGCGTTTCCTTCCTCCCAGAGTGCAAGCGGGTAGGCGACCCTGACAAAGTGCCTGTCGAATGCAAACGCTTTTGCCTCCAGTTTCTTCATCATCAGGGGCATCGTAAAGAGTGTCGTCCAGGTTCCGGTTGAACTCTCGGATGCGATCCGGCCTGCAGCCTCGTTCTCCGTGATCCCTGCAGCCGGTTCAAAGTAAAAAAGACAGACAAGATCGTCTTTTGACGGCTCGTAATCCGTATCAACAAACTCGTTGTACCAGTCAATTGCCATAATTCTTCCCGTACCTACCAATGCGTGCATGATTCAAAAATCTTCAGATCGGGAGTGCAGAGCGGTCAGGGCCATCAGGCCCTCCCGGTGACAAAAACGCCCGTTCCTGCAGGTGATTGACGAAGGGACGACGCCCTGTGGTACATGATGAATGAAGGGAACGTGATCGTACTGTGTGGAGGGGCGTGCTTTAGGTCAACCGAAACCATTTTTATTTAGGGTGGCCTAACTATTACTCAGATGGCACAGGAACAGGTCGAGGAGTATCTCGAGGCGATCTACGATATTGCAGGTGTTGAGGGCACGGCAAAGACCACGGCCATTGCCAAATGCCTCAAGGTTGCGCCGGCGAGCGTGACCGAAGCACTCCAGAATCTTGCAGATAAGAACCTCGTGAACTACGAACCATACCGGGGCGCGAGCCTGACCGGGGAGGGAAAGAAGATCGCAGAGACGATCAAGCGCCGCCACCGGCTCCTCGAAGTCTTTCTCGCGGATGTCCTGCACATCAACCGGGCAAATGTGCATGACGAAGCATGCCGGATGGAGCATACGATCTCGGAAGACACCGAAAATGCGCTCTGCCGGATGCTCAATGCCCCGGCGCACTGCCCCCATGGGAGCCCTATTGCCCCCTGCGCAAAAGGGATCGGGAGCTGCACCGAATGCGATACGGTCACCGGTTCTGTCGTCTCCCTCCCTGAGGAACTCCGTGCCACCATCGTTCCTATTACCGAGCTCGGCCCTGACGACAAGGGAAAGATCGCGTTTATCCGCGGGGACTGTAAGATCGTCCAGCGTCTTTCCGATCTCGGCCTTACGCTGGGGACAACGGTCTCGGTCACGCGCAAGGCCCCCCTGAACGGGCCGGTCGAGGTATTTGTGCGCCGGACAAAACTGGCGATCGACCATGCGATCGCCGAGAATATTTTTGTCGACGCACCGCGGGCTGAATTACCATGAGCGGATGCGGCGGGTGCAAAGCCTGCTCCCCGAAAGATACGACCAGGATAAAAGATGCTGAATACACGATCGCGCTCGCGGGCAATGCGAATGTCGGGAAAAGCGTCACCTTCAACCAGCTCACCGGCGTCGACCAGATCATCGGGAACTGGCCGGGGAAGACGGTCGAGCGGGCGGAAGGTCTCCTCCAGTACAAAGGTCACCGGATCCGGGTGATCGACCTTCCCGGTATCTACTCTTTCTCCACGTACTCGATGGAGGAGCTGGTTACCCGGGATTATATCGCGCTGGAGCACCCGGATGCGGTCGTTAACGTGATCGATGCGTCCGCACTGGAGCGCAACCTCTTCTTCACCATCCAGCTCATGGAACTGGCGCCCCCGCTCATGGTCGCGGTCAACCAGATCGACCTCGCCGAGAAAAAGGGGATCACCATTGACGTCGGGAAACTCGCCGGGCTCCTCGGCGTACCCGTTGTTCCCACGGTCGCTATCAAGGGTAAGGGCATCGCTGCCCTCACCGATGCGATCCTCGATCTCGCAGAGCGCCGCCCGATGCCCCCGGTCCTCAGGTACGGGAAGGAGATAGAGGAACGGATCGAAAAACTCGTCCCCCCGCTGGAGCAGCTGGCCATCCCCTACCCGGTACGGTTCATCGCCATCAAGCTCATCGAACGCGACCCCGCGATGGTGGCGACCGTAAAGGAACAGGCCCCCGGAATCGTCGAGACGGCAGACCGTCTTGCGGCCGAGATCGAGGCGATCCACGGTGAAGCAGTCTGCGTCGTGATGAGCGCGGAGCGGTATAACGTCGCCGACCGGATCGCGGCAGAGGTGATCACCGTACAAGCCCCCAGGGACGGCACGCACAAGAAGAGCCTGACCGACCGGCTCGACCAGATCGCCCTTCATCCCCTTCTCGGGTACCTCGCGGTCTTTATCGTGATCGGGGGACTGCTTGTATGGACGTTTGTTGTCGGTGCCCGTATCTCCGACATCATCCAGTCATTCCTCTCGCAGATCGCGCCGTATGAACCGGTCATCACCGGCCCGGTCGCCGGTATCCTCTGGAACGGTGCGTTCTCGGGATTTATCGCGGGAGTCACGCTGGTCATCCCGTACGTCCTGCCGTTCTATCTTCTCCTCGCCGTGATGGAGGACTCAGGCTATCTCACCCGCATCGCGGTGATGCTCGACCGGGGCATGCACAAGCTCGGGCTGCACGGCAAGGCTGTCATCCCCCTCATCCTCGGCTACGGGTGCAACGTCCCGGCCTGTTTCTCCTGCCGGATCATGGAATCGCCCAAGCAGAAACTGCTTGCGGCGTTCCTGGTCACCCTTATTCCCTGTACGGCCCGGACGGTCGTCATCCTCGGCCTCGTCGGTAAATTCGTCAGCATCTGGTGGGCGCTCGCGCTCTACGCATTCGATATCGTGCTGATCATCATCGTCGGGAGGATTGCCTTTAAGGTCGTCCCGGGCGAATCGGTCGGTCTTATCATGGAGATGCCCGACTACCACGTCCCTTCGGCCTCTGTTGTCGTAAAGCAGACATGGGCGCGGACAAAGTCGCTTATCTGGTTTGTCTTTCCCGCGTATATTATCGGGAGCGCCGCGATCCAGGTCTTCTACGCGGTCGGCCTGCTCACCCCGGTCAATAACGTCCTCGCACCGGTCACGGTCTTCTGGCTGGGCCTGCCCGTCATCGTCGGTATCACCCTCATCTTCGGTATTGTGAGAAAAGAACTCACCATTCTCACCCTTGCGGTGCTCTTCGGGTCGACCAACTTCGCGGCCTTCCTTACCCCGGTCCAGCTCATCGTCATCGCGCTCGTCTCGATGCTCTATATCCCCTGCATCTCGGTCATCTTGGTGCTCGCCTCGGAGTTCGGGTGGAAACGGTCGCTTGCGATCTCGTTTACCGAGGTCGTCCTCGCTATTCTGATCGGTGGGATCGCGTTCAGGCTGCTCAGCCTGTTTATGGGATGAGAGACCCCGGGAAGACAGTTTTTTCCCCCCTCCCAGGTGATACCTCCCGAAGGTTTCTGGATAATTCCCGGGATGCGAAGTACACCGGCCGGCTCTGTAGAATTCCTCTCCCCCAATTAGAACAACAAAATCTATCATCAATCTTGAGAGGTTATAGAGGATCACCTTGATTTTGATCTCCTTGACCTGGAGCCGGTATTTTCGGGCCTTA
>Ga0326727_10006779_pt1 | contig 30994 bp, 27 predicted proteins | sample MB2enrmetagenome_FD_207643 | JGI IMG/M metagenome (GOLD analysis project Ga0326727, IMG submission 207643) | Lab enriched peat soil microbial communities from McLean, Ithaca, NY, United States - MB29MY | ecosystem: Environmental > Terrestrial > Soil > Wetlands > Peat | place: USA: New York... | reverse complement strand
TTGTGCTGCTGTACCACGGTGTCGCGGTGAAGCTGGTGACGGACTGGACCCAGCTTCCGGACTTCTCGCACGGGTTTCTGATCCCGTTCTTTGCGGCATTCCTGTTATGGGACAATCGGCGAGAACTCCGGAGCACAGAGATTGCGCCGAGCTGGGCGGGGGCGTGGCTGGTGGCCTTCGGGCTCTTTGTGCTGTTGCTGGGCGTCTTCGGCGCGGACCTGTTCCTGCAGCGCACTTCGTTTGTGCTGCTGGCGGCGGGGCTGGTGTGGACGCTGCTGGGCCGCCAGATGCTGGGCCGGGTGAAGTTTGTGCTCTTCGTGCTTCTGCTGGCGATTCCGCTGCCGACGATTCTGTTCAACCAGATTACGTTTCCCTTGCAGATTCTCGCTTCCAAGCTGGCCAGCGCGCTGCTTCCTCTGGCCGGGGTCCCGGTGCTGCGCGAGGGCAATGTGATCCAGTTGCCGGCCATGCAGTTGGAGGTGGCCGAGGCGTGCAGCGGCATCCGGTCGCTGATGAGCCTGTTCACGGTTGCGGTGATCTACGGCTACCTTCTGGAGCGCAAGACGTGGCGGCGGGTGGTGCTGGCGCTGGCCAGCGTTCCCATTGCGGTGGCGGCCAATGGGGCGCGGATCTTCGGCACCGGGCTGTGCGTGCAGTACTGGGACCCGGACAAGGCGATGGGCTTCTTCCATGAGTTTTCCGGCTGGCTGATGTTCCTGATCTCGCTGGGGTGTCTCTATCTGGTGCATCGCGCGATGGAGCTGGCGGCGGGGAAAGGCAGGCACACGGCATGAATGGTGCGCGGCTCTGGACTCCACAACTCTGGTTTGCGGCCCTGCTGATGCTGTCCGCGGCGCTGCTGCTGCACCTGCGCGGAGATGTGGACCGCGTGCCGCCCAGCAGGCCGCTGAGCGAGTTTCCGATGACGGTTGGGACGCGAACGGCCACCGAGATCGTGATGGATGAGGATGTATTGCAGAACCTGGGCAAGGGGGAGTTCCTGAACCGGGTGTATGTTGCGCAGCCGCCGATCGAAGGCAGTCCTTTGCCGCAGAACGCAAGCATAGACGACCGCGCGTCGATGGGGCTCTTTATCGGCTACTTTCCCACCCAGCGCACGGGGCAGTCGATCCACTCGCCGCAGAACTGCCTGCCCGGCGCGGGATGGAACTTCGAATCATCGTGGATCACGACACTGACCAACGGCGCAGGCAAAAAGTACCAGGTGAAGGAGTTTCTGATTTCGAATGGGACCTCGACGCAGGAGGTCCTGTACTGGTACCAGATGCATGGGCGCGTCATCGCGGGCGACTACGCGGCGAAGCTGTATACATTGGCCGACTCGATCCGCTACGGACGCACCGACGCGGCCCTGGTCCGCGTCATCACGCCGGTCGAGCCGGGCGAGGACAGGCTGCAGGCGCGCGCGCGCGCGATGAAGTTTGCCGAACAGATCGCGCCGCTGCTTCCAGCCTATATTCCCGATTAAGGAAGCCGCTGCTCCGCTGCCGGCGCTCGCCTGGCCCTCGGCGCGAAGAGAAGGTTTGCAAGAGACGGCAGGGAAGAGAAGAATTGAAGGGAACGGCAACGGAAGATTGAGGGACACGCCAATGTTCAAACTACGCAAGGTGCAGGTTGCCCGGGCCGCGGCGGTGGCGGTATCGCTGGCGCTGGTCTTCACCGCCGGATGCAGCCGCGACCCGAACGTGCGCAAGCAGAAGTACCTGGAGAGCGGCAAGAGGTATGAGGCCGCGGGCAAGTACAAAGAGGCTGCCGTGCAGTTCCTCAATGCGCTGAAGGTGGACAAGAACTTCGGCGACGCGCACTACGAGATGGCCAAGACGTATCTGAAGATGAACACTCCGATGCTGGCCTACACGGAGTTGATGAAGACGGTGCAGGTGAGTCCGGGGAACCTGCTGGCGCGCATCGATCTGGGGAACCTGCTGCTGGATGGACGCGCCACCGACCGTGCGGAGGCGCAGGCCAACGCGGTGCTGGCGATCGACCCGAACGACGCGGACGCATACGCATTGCTGGCCGGCGTGGCTCAGCGCAGGGGCAACAACGCGGATGCACTCAAGCTGATCCAGCGGGCGTTGCAGCTCGGTCCCAACCGGGCCAACTTCCATACCGCGGCGGCGCTGTTGATGACGGCGGACCCGGCGAACGAGGCCTCGGCCGAAGACGAGCTGGGCAAGGCGGCGTTGCTGGACCCCAAGGACGCAACGCCGCATCTTGTGCTGGCGGAGCTGATGGAGAAGAAAGGCGATCTGCAGGGCGCGGAGCAGCAGTACACGGCGGCCGTCGCGATTGCGCCGGACAACCTTCAGCCGCGCGCCGCGCTGGCCGGGCTCTACTTCCGCGCGGGCAACAAGGACAAAGCGGAGCAGACGCTGCATCAGGCAGTGGTCGATCTGCCCGAGAACGAAGAGGCCGCGACGCTGCTGCGCGACTACTACGCGAAGACGCAGCAGTTGGACCGCGCCGAGGCCGCCTTTGCGGAGCTTGCCGCGAAGTTTCCCAAGAGCTTTGCCATCAAGATCACCTACGCGCGCGTTCTCTTCGACAGGAAGAACTATGCCCAGGCGTCGTCGGTGGCAGCTGTGCTGACCAAAACCTATGCAGGCAATCCCCAGGTGCAGATCCTGAATGCGCTGCTGCTGGTGAACACGGGCAAGATTGACGACGCAATCGCGCTGCTGAAGAAGGCGGTGAAGGACAACCCGAACGACGTGCAGACACGGCTTCTGCTGGCGCAGGTGGCGTCCGGCAAGGGAGACCTGCCGACCGCCGAGGCGAACCTGCGCGATGTAGCGAAGCTCAATCCGGGGAACCTGGATGCGGCCAGCGGCCTGGCGCAGATCGCGGCCGTGCGCAACGACGCTAGTATGCTCTCCGAGGTGGCGGACAAGACGATCCAGCAGCACCCCGACTATGTGGTGGCCTATCTGTGGCGAGGGACGGCGGAGGCCAGCCGCAAGGAGTACGACAAGGCTGAGGCGGACTTCCAGGCGGTCTTGAAAGTGAGTCCGGACAACCCATCGGTGTACCTGGAACTGGGCCAGATCCGTATTGCCCAGGGGCATCTTCCCGAGGGCATGGCGATGCTGCAGAAGGCGCTGGACAAGGACCCGAACTCGGACCGCGCGCTGGGAATGCTGGCCTCCTACGACCTCAAGCAGAAGCAGCCGGCCAGGGCCCTGGCGCGGGTGCAGGCGCAGATCGCCAAGGAGCCGCAGAATGGCAACTTCTACTCCGAGCTTGCCGCCGTTCAACTGCAAACCAGGGACTTCAAGGGCGCGCAGCAGAGTTCGCAGAAGGCGATGCAGTTGAACCCGTCAAGCCTCGACGCGGTCGACATCTATACCCAGGCCGAGATCGCCCTGAACGACATCGATCCCGCAATCGCAACCTGGCAGGGTTGGATCGGTTCCCACCCCAACGACGCCCATGCGTGGCAGATGGTGGGATCGTTGCAGGAGGCCAAGGGCGACGCCTCGACGGCGATGGAGGCGTACAAGAAGGCGCTGCAGATCGACCCGAACAATGGGATTGCGTCCAACAATCTGGCGTATCTGATGGTGGAGAACGGCGGGAACGTGGATGTGGCGCTGACCCTGGCGCAGGCCACGCGGCGCGCCATGCCGGACTCGCCGCATACCGCCGACACGCTGGCCTGGGTCTACTTCTACAAGGGGAACTACTATGCGGCGCGGGACCTGCTGGAGGAAGCGCTGCGGTCGGCCCCGGACAACGCTTCGATGCATCTCCACCTGGGCATGACCTACGGCAAGCTGAACGACAAGTCCGATGCCGTACTGCATCTGAAGAAGGCCGCGGCGCTTGCGCCCAACAGCAAGACGTCGAGGGACGCAAGCGACGAGCTGGCCAAGCTGGGGTAGGGGCGGCGCGGCGTTCTTGAGTCAGAGCGCCGAGGCGGCCCTCTTCTCTTTTTCGGCGAGGTACCAGGCGACGGTCTTCCGCAGGCCCTCGTGGAAGCGGGCCTTGGGCTGGTAGCCAAGCTCCTTGCCGGCGCGGCTGATGTCGGCCAGCGAGTGGCGAATGTCGCCCGCGCGCGGCGGGCCGTAGAGCGGCTTTCCGGTGAATCCGAGCTGGCCGGCGATGGCGGCGTAGACCTCGTTCAGCGTGTGGCTCTCTCCGGTCCCGATGTTGAAGACGCGGCCCGTGGCCACCGTGCCGGGCGCCTGGCAGGCCAGCAGGTTGGCGCTCACCGCGTTGTCCACGTAGTTGAAGTCGCGGCTGGTGAGTCCGTCGCCGAAGATGGTGGGAGTCTCGCCTGCCATCATCATGGTTGTGAACTTGGCGATGACGCCGGAGTAGGGCGAGCCCGCGGCCTGGCGCGGGCCAAAGATGTTGAAGTAGCGCAGGCAGACGCCTTCCAGCCCATACGTCCGGTAGAAGGCCTGGATGTAGTATTCGCAGGCCAGCTTCTGCACGGCGTAGGGCGAGAGCGGAAGCGGCAGCATCTCTTCCTGCTTGGGCTGGGTGGGCTGGTCTCCGTAGGCCGAAGACGACGCTGCGTAGACGATGCGCCGCACCTTGGCGTCGCGCGCCGCGAGCAGCAAATTGAGCGTGCCGTTGATGTTCGACTCATGCGAGGTGAGCGGGTCCTTCACCGAGCGGGGAACGCTGGCCAGCGCCGCCTGGTGCAGGATGTACTCCACGCCCTCGCAGGCGGAGCGCATTCCGGCCGCGTCCTGCAGGTCCATCTGCTGGAAGTCGATTTGGGCGCGAATGCCGGCGAGGTTGTCCAGGCTGCCGGTGGAGAGGTTGTCGATGCCGCGCACCTCGTCGCCCTGCTCGAGGAGCGCGTGGGCCAGGGTTGAGCCGATAAAACCTGCGATTCCGGTAATCAGGTAGCGGGCCATGGATTCTCCACTTTGAGTGTATCGCTGTGCCGGTTAAGAAAATACTATGGAAGCATCGATTTGGGTTGTAATCAGAAGGGTAGGGTAAGTGGAGTGCATAGCAACGCCGCTGTCCCGGAACAAGACGTGCAGCGCCAGATCGCTCGCGCACAACGGGGTTTTCGCTGGGCAATCGCAGCGTTTGCGCTGCTCAATTGCTGGACCTGCCGGTTCATCATGAACCCCGACGGCGTGTCGTATCAGGACATGGGCGACCAGTTCTGGCGCGGCAATTGGCACGATGCGCTGAACTCTTATTGGTCGCCGCTCTATGGCTGGCTGATCGGACTGATCTTCCGCATTGCGCGGCCGGCGATGGCTTGGCAGTACCCTGTGGTGCACCTGCTGAACTTCGCCATCCTCCTGGCCGCTTTGTTCTGCTTTGAGTTCTTCTGGCGCGAGTTGCTGGCATGGAGGGAGGACAAAAACAGGGGTGGGGAGTCCGAGCCTTATGCGTGGGCGCTGGGATACCTGTTGTTCGCCTATGTGCATTTTGTCTTCCACCCGCTGGAACTGGTGACGCCGGACCTGATCGTGGCTGCACTCGTCTACCTGGCTTCTGGGTGGATGCTGCGCTTTGCCGCTGGACGGATGAGCACGGCCTATGCCGGGTTGCTGGGTGTTGTGTTGGGGGTTGGATGCCTGGCAAAGGCGGCAATGTTTCCCTTCGCTGTGGTGGTGCTGGCAACCATGTTCGCGGTTGCGTGCAAGCGGCGAGCAGGCAAGTGGCTTGCAGGGACTGCGCTACTGGGTTTCCTGGCGATTTCAATTCCGTTCATTGCGGCGCTCAGTTGGAACGCCCATCGCTTCACGTTGGGAGATTCGGGGAAGTTGAACGTAGCATGGCTCGTGAATGGAGCAGTGCCGACTGACGATCATTCGCAGAGTTCCAGCTCGCCAGTGGACCCGCTGCGCCGGACCCGGAAGCTTCTTGGCTGGCCAGCAGTCTATGAGTTCTCCACGCCTGTCGCCGGGACCTTTCCGGTCTGGTATGACCCGGCCTACTGGTGCGCGGGCATTGATACTCACCTGCACCCGGCCCGCGTGATTGTCACATTTGCCAAAAATATGGTCCATTATGCCGGGGACATGTTGGTGGATACAGGGTTCCTGACGGCTGTGCTGCTGCTCCTGTTCCTGCTGAGCGACCAGGTCCGGGAGGCGTGGAGGAGACTCATGGGATTCTGGCCGGTCCTGGTGCCGGCAGTTGCGGTAATTCTGATGTACGCGATGGTGGTATTGGAGACGCGATATTTTAGCGGGGTAACCGCGGTAGTGTGGGGAGCGGTGGCGGCCTCGACCGGCATTGCAAGAGAAGAGTGGAGAACGAGAGTGTTCCGTGCGGCCTGCCTGGCGCTGGGCGGGTTGCTGGTTTGCACGGCGCTGTGGACGCTGAGTGCGGGCCACGCCAAGAATGGGCAGTCCGCCAAGCAGGTTGCGGTGGCCGAGCGGCTGCGCTCGATGGGAATGAAGCCCGGCGACCGCGTAGCTCTGATCGGCAATGGATTTCATGAGCTATCGTGGGCCCGGCTGGAAAGGGTCAAAATTGTCGCCGAGGTTCCGGAAGAGACCGCGACGGACGACTCGGCGGCTGCCTTCTGGAGTTCAGCTCCGCAGGGCGAACGGACGGTGCTGGACCTGCTGAAGACTACGGGTGCGACAGCCGTAATCGCGGATGCGCCGCCGGCGGTGTTGCCGCCGGGATGGCTCCGCGTGGGCGATACCGGGCACGCCGTCTATTTTTTCCAGTGACGACGCTGCGGATCTCGTGCCATCAACCTGTCCCTGTTTAGGCTACATGCGACATGTACATCCCGTGACCGGTCCGTACCTGGTGATCTCTCCGGTTGCAGGTTGAGTAACTGAAATTGGTCGTTTCCCCAATGTGACATGGGAGGTCAAAGATGCTGGATGCGATAATCGGGAGCATGCCGAACCCCAGCCAACCGAACCCCAGCCAAACAGCTTCCAACCGGGCCAGTTCCAGCCAGCCAAAGTCCAGCCAGGTCGTTCTGCCGCGGATTGCGCGGGAGCGTCTCGATCGCCTGCAGGCGCGCACCGCCCGGATTGGAGTGATCGGGCTGGGCTACGTTGGGTTGCCGCTCTCGCTGCTGTTGTCGGAGGCGGGGTTCAAAGTTACCGGCTTCGACATTGACGCAAAAAAAGTGGACGACCTCGAAGCCGGCCGCTCGTACATCTTTCGCATTGCGGCCGCGGAGATCGAGGGCGCGCGGCAGAAGGGATTTAGCGCGACGACGGATTTTGCGCGTCTGTCGGACCAGGACGCGATTATTCTGTGCGTTCCCACTCCGCTGACGGCGCACCACGAGCCCGACCTGAGCTTTGTGGAGAATACGGCGAAGGCCGCGGCACCTTGGATCCGCGAGGGCCAACTCGTCGTGCTGGAGAGCACAACCTATCCGGGGACGACCGAAGAGTTGCTGATTCCGCTGCTGGAGGCGGGCAATCCTCATGGGCTGAAGGCGCAGGCGAAGGGCGCGGCGGCCGAAAGCGGCGTCTTCTATGTGGCCTTCTCGCCGGAGCGCGAGGACCCGGGCAATGTGACGGTGGCGCGGCGCGACATTCCCAAGGTGGTCGGCGGGCACGAGGCCATCGCCACCGAGTTGGCGGCGACGCTGTATGAGGGGATATTCACCCGCGCGGTGCGCGTCTCTTCGACCCGCGTGGCGGAGATGACCAAGCTGCTGGAGAACATCTACCGCTGCGTCAACATCGCGCTGGTCAACGAGCTGAAGCTGCTCTCTCTGCGCATGGGCGTGGACATCTGGGAGGTGATCGACGCGGCGGCGACCAAGCCATTCGGCTTCCAGCCCTTCTATCCGGGGCCGGGCCTGGGCGGGCACTGCATCCCCATCGACCCGTTCTATCTGAGCTGGAAGGCGCGCGAGTTCGACTTCAACACACGCTTCATCGAGCTGGCCGGCGAGGTCAACGAGGCGATGCCGGCGCATGTGGCGCAGTCCGTCGCGCAGGCCCTGAACCGGCACGGCAAGGCGATGAACGCCGCGCGCATCCTGATGCTGGGAATGGCCTACAAGAAGGACATCGACGACCTGCGTGAGTCGCCCTCGCTGACCGTGATCGAGCTGCTGCGCGAGCAGGGCGCGGAGGTCCTGTACAACGATCCCTACTTCCCGGCGGTGGGCCGTGGACGCCACTACAACCTGAATATGAGGTCCACCCCGCTGACCGATCTTGCGCAGTACGACTGCGTGCTGATCATGACCGACCACACGGAGTACGACTACCGCGCGATTGTGGACCAGTCGCGGCTGGTGGTGGACACGCGCAACGCCACCAAGGGGATCGCGTCCGAAAAGATCGTTCGCTGCTAGATCGTGTGCAGCCAAGCGGCGTAGGCTGGATGAGACCATTTCCGGGTTACGCAGGCTGGAGGGGTTCGGATGGTGGATGTAAAGACGATCAACGACGCGTTCCTGCAGGTGTGTGGGCGCGGCGAAAAGAGGCTGTGGCGCTGGTGTGACGCGGTGGTGGACTCAAAGGCCGAGGAGGCGTGGAAGCCGATCACATCCGCCGAGGCGTATGGACGGGTGCGTGCGCTGGCTGCGCGGCTGGCCCAGTGGGGCGTGGGCAAGGGCGACCGCGTGGCCCTGCTCAGCGAGAACCGCTGGGAGTGGGCGGTGACGGACTTCGCGGTGCTGGCGCTGGGCGCGGTCGATGTGCCGCTGTATACCACGCTGACCGCCGAGCAAGTAGGGTATATGCTGCGCGATTGCGGCGCGAAGGTCGCGGTGGTCTCGTCGTGGGAGCAGGTGGAGAAGGTGCGTGCGGCGGGAGAGTTGCCAGCGCTCGAGCGGATTGTGGTGATGGATGCAGTTCCTCCCACCCATCGCGATAAAACTGCGATGGATGGGGCACCCAGTGTGTTCGCTGTGGAGAGCTTTTCCGAGTTGATGAAAGATGCAGCTGCGATGCAGTCGCGCGATGCGGAGTTCGACGCGCAGGCGCGCACGGTGCAGCCGGACGATCTGGCCACCATCATCTACACCTCGGGAACCACCGGCGAGCCCAAGGGCGTGATGCTGACCCATGGCAACCTGGCCAGCAACCTCTGTTATTCCTCGCGCGAGTTTGATTTCAGCGAGAAGGACAGTTGCATCTCGTTTCTGCCGCTCTCGCATGTGACGGCGCGGCACCTGGACTATGTGCTGATGCTGGAGCATGTGACGCTGGCCCATTGCCCGAAGTTCGACCGGATTTCAGCAGCCATGAAACAGGCGAGGCCCACGCTCCTGGTGGCCGTGCCGCGGGTCTACGAAAAGATCCGCCAGGCGGTCGAGGGCAAGTCGCACGGCGCGAAGAAGATGGTCCTGAACTGGGCGCTCAGCGTGGGCAAGAAGCATAGGGAAGAGACGCTGGCGGCCAGGCAGCCCCGCGGGTTGATGTGGAAGCTGGCGGACAAGCTGGTCTTCGCCAAGATACGCGCGGCGTTTGGCGGCCGGATCAAGGTCTTCGTCTCCGGCGGCGCGCCGCTGGGGATGGACACGGTGGGCTGGTTCGCCGACGTTGGCATTCGCATTCTGGAGGGCTATGGGCTCACCGAAACATCGCCGCTGATTGCGCTGGATACGCCGAAGCGGCATCGCATCGGAACAGTGGGGCAGGTGCTGCCGAATGTGCAGGCGCGCTTCGCGCCGGACGGCGAGCTGGAGGTGCGCGGGCCTTCGGTCTTCCATGGCTACTGGAACAAGCCGGACGAGACGGCGGAGGCCTTCACATCCGATGGATGGTTCCGCACTGGAGACATCGGCAAGATCGACGCGGATGGCTTCCTCTCCATCACCGACCGCAAGAAGGAGATGCTGAAGACCAGCGGCGGCAAAATGATCGCTCCGCAGCCCATCGAGAACAGGCTGAAGGCGCGCATGCTGGTGGGCAACGCCGCGCTGGTGGGCGACAAGCATAAGTTTGCCTGCGCGCTTATCTCGCCCAACTTTGCAATCCTGGAGAGCTGGGCGCGGGTGAAGGGCGTGGTCTATCCGGCGGGCGACCGCAAGGCGCTGGTCGCAGTGCCGCAGGTGGTGGCGCGCTACCAGCGCATCGTCAACGAGGTGAATGCCACGCTTGCGCCCTACCAGACCATCAAGCGGATCGCGGTGGTGCCCGACGAGTGGACGGTCGAGGGCGACGAACTGACCCCAAGCATGAAGCTCAAACGCCGCGTGGTGGAGCAGAAGTACGCGGCGGAGATTGCGGAGTTCTACATGGACGAGGCAACTGCGACGCGATAGCCGGTTGCATTCGGTATCGCTGGCGCTAGTCCAGGAAGCGGCGGGTGATGTTGGCGTAGGCGTCGATGCGGCGGTCGCGCAGGAATGGCCAGTGCTGGCGCGTGGTCTCCACCAGCGCGGGGTCGAGCGTGGCGGTCACGATCTCTTCCTGGTTATGGCTGGCCTGGGCGAGGATGCGGCCGAAGGGATCGGCGATAAAGCTGCCGCCCCAGAAGTCTATCCCTGAGTTGCAGCCGCCGTCGGAGCTGTGTTTGCCGGGGCCGGGAACCTCGGTTGTGGTGCCGTCGGGGTTGGAGAGGAGCACGTCGCCGTGCTCGTGGCCGACGCGGTTGACCGCGCAGACGAAGACGCCGTTGGCGATGGCGTGGGCGCGCTGGATGGCCTTCCACGCGGAGTATTGCGCTGCGCCGAACTCGGACTTTTCGCTGGGGTGCCAGCCGATGGCGGTGGGGATGAAGATCGACTGCGCGCCCTCCAGCGCGGTCAGGCGCGCGGCCTCCGGGAACCATTGGTCCCAGCAGATCAGCGCGCCGATGGGGCCATGCGAGGTGGGGATGGCGCGGAAGCCCAGGTCGCCGGGCGCGAAGTAGAACTTCTCGTAGAACAGCGGGTCGTCGGGGATGTGCATCTTGCGGTAGATGCCACTGATGTGGTCCGGCCCTGCCGATTCGTGGTCCAGAACGGCGACGGTGTTGTGGTAGAGACCGGGGGCGCGCCGCTCGAACAGCGACGCAATCAGCGTGATCTTCTCCTCTCGCACGACTGCGGAAAGACGCGCAGTCGAAGGGCCGGGGATGGGTTCGGCCAGGGCGAAGAGGCGGTGGTCCTCGCGCTGGCAGAAGTACTGCGCGCCGAAGAGCTCGGGCAGGCACACCAGCTCTGCGCCGGCGCGCGCGGCCTGGCGGACGAGGTCCACAGCGTGGTCGAGGTTCTCCTCGATGGAGGGCGCGCAGGCCATCTGGATCAGTGCGACGCGGACGGGATCGGCGTGCATGCGTTCTCCTCTCTAATTGCGAAGCTGCTTCATGAGTTGCTCGAGGGCGGCGCGCTGGTCGCCTGCGGGGGGAAGGTGGGGCAGGCGGGGCCAGCCGCCGAAGTAGCCGTTCAGGTCGGCCGCGTATTTGAGGGCGCCGGCCTCGAAGGTTCCAGCCAGGAAGGCGGCTTCGAGCAGGCGCTGCTGCTTTTCCTGGGCGAGAGGCTGGTCCTGATCTTTCCATGCAGCGAAGACTTCGTAACAGGCTTGTGGGGCTGCTGCGGCGATGGGGGGTGCGATTCCGACGGCGCCGGAGTTGAGCGCGTCGAGCATCCTCGGAGCGTTCGTGCAGATGATCTGGAAGCCGACGGTTTTTGTGCGCGTGCGCAGCAGCGTCGGCGGCGTTTCGGCGGCTGCAATCGCGGATGCGGCCCGGTCTGCGGTCAGCGAATTCGCGGAGACGAGCGATGCGGGCGCACGGCCAGCGGCGATCTTCATGCGCGCGGTGACGGCACTGAAGACAGTCGTGACGGTGACTTCGCGCTTGATCGTCGCGGTGCGGCGAAGGATGGCTTCGATCTCGGAGGGGCTGGCCGCGCCGTCCAGCAGGCCGAGGATGTTGGGATGGGCGGCGAGCTCGACTGTTGCTTCCAGGGGAATGCGGCGGTCGCGGTGGCTGAATAGAACGACGGGGAGCGGGGAGCGGTCGGAAATGGTCTGGAAGTAATGCAGGAGTTCGCGCCGCGGTGTGGATTTGGATTGTTCGCTTGCGGCTGCGGCTGCGGCCGGACGATCGAGGGCGAAGATCGATGGGACGCCGACGAGGATGGCGTCGTAGTTCTGTTCCGCCGCGAACTCGGCGAGGGCAAGCGTGGCGCGGACGCTGTCGCGGGAGACTCCAGCGATGAGGATTTTCTCTGGCGCGGCGGCCTGGGCTGCGGCGCGGAGCACTTCGTGCGTCTCTTCGTCGGTGAGCAGCGTGGGCTCGCCGCTGGGGCCGAGGACAATCAACCCGGCGGCGGGAGATTTCGAATAGCGCACGATGTTGGCGGCCAGCTTGGGCAGGTTGAGCCGGCCATCCGGGTGGAAGGGGGTGGTCAGCGGAATGTGCAGGCCTTCGAGCAGCATGATTTCAGGTTCAAGGTTCAAGGTTCGAGGTAGAAGAACTAGGGCTTGGTGCGATGGAGACGGGGTAGTAAACGGGCCAGCGCTCCTGAGCGCAGCGCGCCAGCAGGGCGGGGCTGGGGTCGATGGGGAAGGCGCGGCGGGCGATGGCCAGCATGGCGGCGTCGTGGATGGAGTTGCCGAAGACGGCGTCGGGGTGGGTGATGCCGACGCGGGCCAGGGACGCGACCTTGGCCTCGTCGGTGGGAACGTCGATCAGGGTGGGGGTGACGAAGTCGTCAGCGATGGCGACGCGCGCAGCGAGGATGCGCGCGGCGGGAATGTCGAAGCGGCGCATGCCCTCCTCGACGACCCAGTTGCAGGTGGAGCTGACGGCCCAGATCTCGCTGCCGCGCGCCTGTAGTTGGCGGATGAGGGCGAGCATCTCCGGGAAGATGTTTTTCTCGATGCGTTCGGCGAAGAACTCGGCGGCGGCGGAGCGCATCTCGCTCTCGCGCAGGCCCTGGTAGATCTGCACCATCTCGCCGCAGATGGCAACCTCCGAGACCTCGCCGCGCAGGTAGGCGCGGTAGCGGTCGTCCAGCCAGCCGATGGCCTCGCGCGAGAGCAGGCCGCCATCGACGGTCCAACGCATGAAGCCCACGCCCGCGTCGCCGGACCAGAGGGTGCCGTCGCAGTCGAAGACGGCAACGGCGGGCGCGAGCGCGTGGACGGCGGCGTGGAATTCAGCGGTAGTAAGAATTTTGGGCTTTGCGGCGGTGCTCACTGGAGGGGCTGCTCTTCTGCACGGCTTGGTGCGCGCGAAAACTGGGTTCTATTCCCCAATTTTACATCGGAACCGCGCGCCGAGAGCGGCTTCACAGCAGGTGCATACGGGACACAAAATGCTCGCGTGGTTTTCCGTCAAAAAAACCACGCGAGCACGTTTTAGACCCCGCCCGACTTCGCAGATTACTCCGCATTCTCGACCGGCGGCTCTGGTTCTTGTCCTACAGGCGTCTCCCCTTGCACTGGGTTTCCTTCGGGTCGATTCCCTGGTGGCTCATCGGCATTCTCATGGGTCCGCCCATCGTCCAGTGGATTAACGGGCGGCCTAAAGGAATCGGTGGGAGAGACCGGGCGAATGAACGTCTCTGGCGGAGGCGGCGAAGGAGGCGGCGGAGTGTAGGGAAGGGGAACTGTACCGCCTGCAATCTGGCCGGGGGGGGTATAGAAAGGAGACTCCGGCGGCGGAGGAGGCGGTGGAGGCGGTGGAGGTGGAGGAGGCGGAGTGTAGGGCTGATCCGTATCGGGGCCATCCTGGTCGGGGCCATCGTCGGGCTCTAAATCCTGCATACTCTGGTTTGACTCGTCGGAATTGTCATTGCTTGAATCCATCGATAATCTCCTTCCTTGAGGTTGTTCAGGCTTGCTTGACGATAATACACGTGCCGATGCCGTGGTTCGAATAATTGCGCAAACTAGATGGTAGGCTGCGCTTCGACGATGGGGATGCAGAAACTGCATCGTCATGCAGAACAGAAGATGACGATGCAGTCTTGAATAACAGAGGACATCTTCGCCGGCTACACTCCTTCGATTGGCGTCTCTTCCGGAGGGTCTTCTACAGGCGACACGGGTGGCAGATCATCATCATGGGGCGGCGTCTCATCGGGAGGCGGCCAAGTGGGCGGTCCATCGGAGGGATAGGGTGGGCGAATGATCGGGGGCTCGGGCGGCTGCGGTGGCGGCGGAGGCGTATAGGGGACGTGAACCGTATCGTTGCCGTCCTGGTCGGGGCCATCGAAATCGGACCCCGGCGGCGTATCGGGGATATTGACAGGTTCTAAATCCGGAACGTTCTGGTTTGAATCGTCGGAATCGTCGCTCTGATCGTTCTGGTTTTCATCGTCGGAATCGTCGTTGCTTGTATTCATCGCTGTTCTCCTTACTTAAGGTGGTTCTGGCTTGCTTGACGATAATACACGTGCCGATGCCGTGGTTTGAATAATTGCGCAAACTAGATGGGCGGCTGCGCCTCGACGATGGGGACGCCAGGCGGCGGAGTGAAGATGAACTCAGAGGGCGGCAGCGCAATCTCTTCTTCGATCCCGCTGAAGGTGAACTCGGTGGTCGCGCCGTCCGTCTCTTCCAACTTCATGCTCTCGATGGCCCCGCTGGGGGTGACGATGAGCGTAAGCAGATGGACGCGCTGGGCCATGCCCTTGGGGACGCCGGTGATTTTGAAGTCTGCGCCGCCGGAATCCGGATCGGGCGCGATGGCGATCTGGTCCAGTTCCTTGGCGAGCTGGGTGTGGCCCAGCAGCAGGCGCAACGGCGAGCGCAGGTCGTCCAACTGCTTGGCCGGGGCGCGCGAGACCTGCGCGTCGCCGGGCGTGTAGAACCACGCGAACTTTCCATCCAGCACAAACAGCTTGCCGCTGGGCGCGTCGTAGCTCCAGCGCATCAGGCCAGGCTTCTTCAGAGTAAGGGTCCCGGATTCAGTCCGGTCCAGGCCCATGCCTGTGTAGTGCTCGGTGTAGCGCGTGCGCAGGCTGTGCAGGTGGTTGTAGTGGCCGTCCACGCGGCGGATGAGGGCGGTGTCGGGTGCGGCCTGCGCGGCGAGATTCGGCGCGCAGTGCAGCGCGAGCAGCAGTAGGGGTACGAACGAAATGCGGGGATTCTTCCCCTTCGGCATGCTCAGGGTCAGAATGACAGGCTCAACAGCTACTGGAGGGACTGGGTGCAGTTGGTGGCTCCCGTGGGGTCGATCTTGACGATGTTGTTCTCGTCGGAGCAGTAGCCGTTGTCGCCGGTCTTACCGATGACCTGAGGAACGCCGGTGATCTCGTAGGAGTTGTACACGTCCTGATTGTTGATGGTGACCTTGGAGCCGCAGGTGATGGCGAAGGTGTAGCCTGACTTCTGTCCCGTGGCGGCGAGAACCGGATCGAGGACCTGCGCGGAGGTGGCGGAGGGCGCGCCGGACTTGGGATCGCCGCCCAGAGCGGCCAGCGGACAGGCGTATCCGTTGTAGGAGGAGTTGTAGAGCGTCTCGGCCTGGCCGATGGTGCGGATGGTCTGCGCGGCGGAGGTCTCGTCGGCGTGCTTCTTAAGCTTGATCATATTGGGGACGGCGAGCGCCATCAGGATCAGCATGATGGACATGACGATGAGCAGCTCGATGAGCGTGAAGCCGAGTTCGAGGTTCAAGGTGCGGGGTTCTTGGTTCGTGGCGCGTTCGGTGATCATCATGGTTCCTCTACGGCGAGATGAGCGTTTCGATCTCGATTGAAACTGTATCAGGGCGCGGCTCAACATGCGAGTGCTTCGCGCGTCACGTCGAGCGGGCCGAAGTTGCCGAGAACGGTCAGCGCGATGGCCTCGGGGCGGAAGAGCCGGCGGGCCAGCGTCTGGATCTCCGCGGCGGTGACGGCCTCCACCTCGGCGGTGATCTCGTCGACCGGGAAGAAGCGGCCGAAGTACATCTCCTGCCGGGCTAGATTTGACATGCGGCTGGACGACGATTCCAGGCCGAGCACGAGGTTGCTCTTCAACTGGTCCTTGGCGCGCCTCAACTCTGCCTCCGGCACGGGGTCTTCTTTCAGACGGCGCAGCTCTTCAATCGTAAGCCGAATCACCTCCGGGGTCTTCTCGGCCGAGGTGCCGGCGTAGATTGAGAGCGCGCCGGTGTCGCGGAAGGGGCTGGTCTCGGAGTAGATGGAGTAGGCCAGCCCGCGGTCCTCGCGGATGGTCTGGAAGAGCCGCGAGCTCATGCCGCCGCCCAGAATCGAGTTCAACAGATAAACCGCGTAGCGCGTGGGCGAATCCACCGGCGGGGCCGGAACGCCCAGGCAGAGCTGCACCTGCTCCAACGATTTCTTGCGCTTCAGCGTGATCTCGGCGAAGGTCGCGGGCGCGGCTGGCCTGGCGGGCGCAGTTCCGCTGCTGGGCGCCAGGCCCATGAAGCGCTCGGCCACCTGCGCCACATAGCATTCGTGGTCCAGGTTCCCGGCGGCGGAGAAGACCATGTTGCGCGGCGTGAAGCGGCTGTTGTAGAAGTCGAAGACGATAGGCTGGGTGAAGCTGGGGACGCTCTTCAGCGTGCCCAGCGTGGGGCGGCCCAGCGCGTGGCCCTTCCAGAAGTTCTGCGTGAACGTCTCGTGGACTAGGTAGTCGGGCGAGTCCTCGTCCATCTTGATCTCCTCCAGGATCACGCCCTGCTCGCGGCTGATGTCCTCGGGCGTGAAGGTGGGGTGGAGAACCAAGTCGCTGAGCAGTTCAAGCGCAGGTGCAATATTATCGTCCAAAACCTTGATATTGAAGCAGATATTTTCTTTTCCAGTGAATGCGTCCAGGTTCCCGCCAATGGAGTCCACCTCGCGCGCAAACTGACGCGCGTTGCGCGTGGTCGTTCCCTTGAAGACCATGTGTTCGACGAAGTGGGAGACGCCGTTCAGCTCCAGCGGCTCGTCGCGCGAGCCGGTGCGAATCCACACGCCCATGGAGACGGAGCGGACGTGAGGGATGCTCTCGGTCAGCACCAGCAGGCCGTTGGGCAGCACAGTCCGGCGGATGTTGCGGGGGGGCGATTCGATGGCGGCGACTGGGGCGGGTCTGGCGGACATGCGGCTCCTTGCAGCATTTATTGTGTCACACCGCTGCAACATTGGACGGCTGTGCCCGCGCTTTGGGGGCGGGTAGACTGGGTGTTGGCGATGGCTACGGATTCCATCACGATCGAGGCGGGGCGGACGGCAGCGGCGAAGCTGCTCTTCGGAATGATGCCGGAGGAACTTCGCGCTGTGGTCGTCGGGCTGGGGCTCCCGAAGTATCGCGCCGTGCAGTTGGCCGACGCTCTCTACAAGCAGCGCGTGGAAAAGCTGGAGGATGTGACGACACTTCCCACGGAGCTGCGCGAGCGGCTTACAGCTGAGGGCTACGCGGTGGGGCTGCCCGAGATTGCGCAGACGGCGCGGTCCGTGGATGGCACCGAACGATACCTGATGCGCATGGCCGACGGCGAGACCGTCGAAACCGTCTGGATGCCCGATGGCGATGGCGGCGAACGAGGCGACGGCAGCGAGGCCGCGGCCGAGGAAGAGGGTGAGGACGAATGGGATGTCCAACCCACCCTTCGCGATGATGCTGCGAACGATGGGCCACCCGGTTCCGTGGGAGGCTACAAGCGCGCGACCATCTGCATCTCCAGCCAGGTGGGCTGCGCGGTGAACTGCCGTTTTTGCCTGACGGCGAAGCTGGGGATGCGGCGCAACCTCACGGCGGGCGAGATCGCCGGGCAGGTGGCCGCGGTGCTCAACCGCCAGCGCGTGCGCATCGGCAGCGGGCGCGGCGTCGAGACGCCATCGCGCATCAACCTGGTCTTCATGGGCATGGGCGAGCCTTTTCTGAACTACGACGCTTTTATGCAGAGCGTTCACCTGCTGCGCGCCATGGGGATTCCCGAGTCGCGCATGACAGTGTCAACATCGGGAATCCTGCCGGGGATTTTGCAGTTCGCGAACGAACCCATCCGGCCCAAGCTCGCGCTCAGTCTCAACGCGTCGAACGACGAGGTGCGCCGGCAGATCATGCCCGTCACGCGCAAGTGGAAGATCGCCGCGCTGCTGGATGCACTGCGCACCATCCCCTTCGGCAAGCGCGAGTACGTCACGTTTGAGTATGTGTTGCTGGGCGGCGTCAACGACCAGCCGCGGCACGCGCGCGAGGTCCTTGCTCTGCTCGCCGGAATGAAGTCCAAGGTGAACTTGATCGTCTGGAACCCCGGCCCCGGCATTGACTTTCGCGAGCCTGCGCCGGCCGATGTCGCCGTCTTCCACCGCATGTTGATCGACGGCGGCATTCCCACCTTCACCCGCAAGCCCCGCGGCCGCGACATCTACGCCGCCTGCGGGCAGTTGAAGCGCACGGTGGACGCGCCTGCGGAGTTGGTCGAACTGAGATAGCAACGATCTGCTTCGATTGAAATCGACGACGAACGCACGCTCTAGTTTTCTGACGGCATTGCGGCGTGATCGACCACGAGAACCTCGACCGGAGCCTTTGCGGGTTGGAGCTTGAGACCGAGTTGCTCCTGCACGGCGGTATAGATGGAGGGGGCGGCGTTGGCGTCTGTTGATGCGGGGGAGTCGTCTGGCGTCCATTGCAGCGTCAGGTCGTAGTTGCCGGTGAGTGCGGTCTTGTCTATGACCGGACGATGGAGCTGATCGGTGAGGACCTTTGCCAGTGATGATATTGGCATACATTTGGCGGTAATCTTGCTGCTCTTCCCGTCGCTGGAAGTACCCAGGCTGCCGTTGGCGCGACTGTCCTGATCTGTCGAGGGCTTGAGCTTCGATCCGCCTTTGGCGACGACGAGCTCGTAGACCGGGCCAGGCCGGGTTTCCATGTGCGTCTTCAGTTGGAATCGCTCGGTCAGCAGGGGAAGGACCATCAAGCGTCCCTGCTTCTCGGATAGCTTTTTGAGCGCGTCGAGATCGGGGTCGGAGATCTTGGCTTTGATGTCGAATCGCTTGGAGTCGAGTTGAGACGGGATGCCCACGATGGAGTCCTCGTTGAGGTCATAGGCGTATTGCAAAAGCATTTTAAGCGAGAGATTTTGGGCCATGAAGCTGTCGCCATGCCCGCCGTATGACGTCCCTCCGCTGCCGGAGTTGTTGGGCTTGATCGTCATCACGTCGTACGCGGGCGGAGTCGCTTGGGCGCTCGCGGTCGCGGGTGTGCTGGCGGTTTGCGCGGAAGAGATTGGGATTGCACAGATGCTGATTAGGATTGCGAGGAAGATGTCTTTCGTGCGCATGGAAGGCCCTTTGAATCCTGCAAGAATTCTACAGTTAATGCGGGATGGAGTGATTCCATGCGTTATTCGGTCGAATTCGGATACGCTGGCTCGGACACTCGCACAGAGGGGTTTTCCTGCGAATCAGTGCATCGTATTATGGAGAAGAAATGCCCTTGCCAATCAAAATCTGCGTGGTGTGCGAAGAGGAGTTCGAGCTGAGGCCGGACAAGCCGGGCTTTGCCAACCGCTGTCCCCGGTGCAGCGCGCCCGAGGCCGATGGGCAGGCGAGCAGCAAAGAGCGCATGGATGCGGACGAGCTGAAGAGTGTGCGCGAGGCCAATGCGGCGCGGCGGCAGGCGATCAAGGACCTGCTCTATACGCGCAAGTAGGCATCTGCTTTGTCGCAGGGTGCAAGGGCCGGAAAACCCCCAGACTCAGAGCGCATTCGGGGCATGCGGTCATTGCAGACGGGCAGAGAACGGACTTTACGGATTGCACGCCATCATCACATCGGTGAGCTGTTTGACGACTGCCGTACCTTCAGATTCTGAGTTTGCGTAGATGACTGCCACAGGCCCCTGGTTCGTCTCAGGTGTGCCTTTCAGGCTTCCATCCGGATTGAATCGTTCTGATGTGCGAATCACCGTGACGTTCGGATTCATGTGGATCTGGACGATCTGAATGGCCGGATCGACGTTCATCTTCGTATTGATCGAGGAGAGCGAGTTCACCCTTTGAATCTCTCGGACCTTGACCACAACAGTCTCGGTTATGTTCTCGCTTCCAAGATCGGTATGAGCCTTCCAGGTAACGGCGCAGGTGGAGGGATTGCCGGATACATCGAGGATGGAGAGATTGTAGGGTAATACCTTGCCATCGGCCGCCGTGAGAGTGTGGTTCGAAGTGAGTTTGAGCATCGTTGCGCGCAGTGTGTCGACGGCGACGGCGAAGGGGGATTTGACTTGAGGAGCAGCGTTCTGTGCGGAGGCGAGTCCGAGGGTAGAGAACAACAGCAGGATCGTCGGGGCAACTTTCATGAGGACTCCTAGATTGAATACTGCATGTTGACGGAATTCGTTATAGTTCGTTATCGATAGAACGATAATCTTGATTTGTAACTATGTCCATGACCTGCATGCGGAGGTTCGCTGTAAACTGGATCGGTGATATGGATCAGATTGTCGGAGGCTTGGGATTAAGCGGAGCGGGACGAGTGGAGAGGATCGATGCGCACCACCACCTGTGGCGCTACTCGGCGGCGGAGTATGGCTGGATCGACGAGGAGATGGCCGCGCTGCGCCGCGATTTTCTGCCCGGCGATCTGAAGGACGCGATGACGTCTGCGGGCATGGACGGCACCGTTGCCGTGCAGGCGCGCCAGACGATGGACGAGACGCGCTGGCTGCTGGACCTGGCCGACGCGACCGACGCGGGCGGATCGCCGATTCGGGGCGTCGTCGGCTGGGCGCCGATTGCGGGCGAGGACTTCCCCGGCGTGATGGAGGAGTTCGACGGGCGCGCCAAACTCAAGGGCCTGCGTCACGTCATCCAGGACGAGCGCGACCCACACTACATCCTGCGCGAGGACTTCAACTCCGGCATTCGCACTATGCTGGATAGTGGGCTGGTCTACGAGATACTCATCTTCGAGCGGCACCTTGCGGACGCCATCACCTTTGTGGACGAACATCCGCGGCAGCCGTTTGTGCTGGACCACATCGCCAAGCCGCAGATCGCCGCAGGCCAGCTTGAGCCGTGGGCCACGAACATGCGCGAGCTGGGCCGCCGCCCGAATGTCTGCTGCAAGCTCTCCGGAATGGTGACGGAGGCGGATTGGCGCGCGGACCCGGCCGGCGCTCGCTCGCTTGCGACGCTGAAGCCGTACCTCGATGTGGCCGTCGAGGCGTTTGGGCCATCGCGCCTGATGGCCGGCTCAGACTGGCCGGTCTGCCTGCTTGCCACCACCTACGCGCAGTGGTTCGATCTGCTGCGCGACTACTTCGCCGGCTTCAGCGAGCCGGAGCGCGCCGCCATCTTCGGCGGAACGGCAATCGAAGTCTATGGACTGTAAATTTCGTCTCCATCGAACATACCTCAGGAGTATGCTGGGTTCGGATTCTGACAGTCAGCTTCGAACGGAGGATTAATGAGGCGACTCTTTCGTTTCGTTCATCGGCTCTCCTGGCTGTGTTGCGTCGGCATCCTGATGGGTCCGTCTCTCAACGTGATTGCATGGGGGCAACAGCCGGCTGCCTCGGCCGATCCGTTTGCCGGTTTGCGCTCGGGGAGCCTGACCGTGTGGGAGTCTGGGCGTGCGTCGTTCCTTGGCTGGCACACAATCCAGAGAGAGTTGTCGGCTGATTTTCCGCAACTGCAAGTCACCTTCCGGCTGCTGGCCGCAAAGGATTTGATTGCCACGCTGGCATTGGAGCAAGGGCGGGGTTCACTGCCGGATGTGGTCTTCGTCGACAACTGGGCCCAGGCAAAGCCGATGATTGAGCAGCAATCGGTGGTGGAGATGACAGGCCAGCCACGATTTGTGCCGTCGCGTGGCTGGTGGTTCCTGATGCCGCAAGGAGCGCACCCAGACGCCGCAGCGGCTTTCCTGCACTGGCTGGAGGATGATCCGCACGGGAGAGTGCCGTTCGAGGTAAGATTCGGTCAAACGCAGCAGGACAGCCGGGAGATATTCGTTGTTGCAGGGAAGGCGATTCAGGCAAACGAACGCTGTAGCAGTCCCGAGAGTTTGTTTGATCGCGATGCAGCGAATTCTTCCCAGTCGCCAGTAGTTAATTGTCCGTCTACGGATTCAGTGACTAAGATTAAATTGCTCTTTCTCTATGGATACGGGAGAATTGCCTACGCATCCTTGGCGTATGAGGCGAAGTCCGATAAAAACGCCGATGGAACACCTGCCCGTGCCGGCTACGTGCATTGTTTCGTGGTACTGCGCAAGGGGGATGATGGATGGAAGGTCCTGTTGCTGATACCGGGAGTCTCTGAAGTGGACGCCGTGAATTTGGCCGGTAACTTCAACCGGCTAAAATTGTCGACGGACGTGGACGTGGCCCCGCTTGCAACGAATTTGCTTGAACCATACAGCGGAGACCATCTGACGCGCTTTCCCAAACATGACATTGTCTGGCAGCAGAGTGCGAAGAGGCCCGTTACATATATCGTCGAATCCCAGTACACAGATCCTCAAGATGCTGTGAAATACTGGGGCCCCTCAAAGATCGCGTTTGTGAATCCAAGCCGGTATGGCGACGTGGTACGCATGCCGATGCCGTTCGGTCAGGGGATGCAGCCGCATCGCTGGCGCGTCTGGGCCGTCGGAAAGGATGGCCAGGTGGCGTTGAGCGAGTGGCGGACGGTTAACTTCACCAATTGATGCAGGCGTAAGCCAATTCTCATTCGTGGGGACATTTTGAATGAGACGCGCTGGCTTTTAGTATCTATCTATGGCGAAGAAGCTGAAGACGCTGCGCTGTCCCACCTGCCGCACGATTGTTCTGGCGGGGACGGAGGACTTTCCCTTCTGCTCGAACCGATGCCGCATGATCGACCTGGGCAAGTGGGCCAGCGGCGGATACGTCATCAGCTCGCCGATTCACGATCCCGATCTGCTCGATGAGCTGGAAGGGTTGCGCAACCGTCAGCACTCCGATTCTGGCGGCAGCGGGGAAGTGAACTGATGGCGCGCGCGAATGGTGCGGACGGCGCGCGCAAGACGCGCTGGGCGTGGGTGCTTGCGACCTTCTTCGGTGCGGGGCGGATGAAGCCCGGGCCGGGGACGTATGGCTCGCTGGCTGCTGCGCTGCTGTGGTTCGGCGCGGCGCATCTCTTCCATCCGGGACGGCTCGCGCTGGCCCTCGCAACAGCGCTGGCCGCGCTGCTCATTACGCTGATCGGCATTCCCGCCTCCACCATTGTGGCGCGCGAGTCGGGGCGCCGGGACCCGGGCTTTGTCGTGATCGACGAGGTCGCCGGCCAGTGGATCGCGCTGATCGCGGTGCGTCCCGACTGGCAGCACGCGGCGCTGGCGCTCGTCCTCTTCCGTCTCTTCGACATCTGGAAGCCGTGGCCCATCCGTCGGCTGGAGGCTCTGCCCGCAGGCACGGGAATCATGTTGGACGATGTGGCGGCAGGGTTGTTGGCGCTGGCGGTGGGATTGCTGGTCTCCCGCTGGGTGTAGTTTGCGCTGCGGCGTCAGCCAGTCTACGCTGAGGGTGGTATGAGTCCTTTGCTGCATGGAACCAAGTCAGATGCGCCGCATCTGGTCTCGCTTGCCCCGCCGGCGGCGATGCCGGGCGGCGAGGTGGAGCTGCGCGGCTCGGGGCTGCTGGGCGCGAGCGCTGTGCTGCCGCGCGTGACGGCGGGCGATGCGCAGGCGGTGCTGTCGTTGAGCAGACCGGCGCGGGCGGTGATTCAAATTCCCGAGGGGGCAACCTCCGGCCCGGTGGTGCTGGAGCGCGGCGGCGTCGCCAGCAATGCGCTGCAGCTGCGTGTGGCCGTGCCCATGGCGGAGGGTCTGCATCCGGTGGCCAACCCGGCGGTGGATGCGGAGGGCAATGTCTATGCCACCTTCTCCGGCGCGCGCGGCCAGAGCGTTCCGGTGTCGATCTTCTCCATTGCGCGGGACTTCGAGGTGCGGCCGTTTGTGCGCGGCATTCTCAACGCCACCGGCCTGGCCTTCGACGCCGCCGGTACTCTCTACGCCAGCTCGCGCGCCGAGGGGACGGTCTATCGCATCTCGCCCGCCGGCGCGGTCACCACCTACGCCGAGGGCATGGGCATTGCCACCGGCATCGCATTCGACCGCGACGGCAACCTCTTTGTGGGCGACCGCTCGGGGACCATCTTCAAGGTCGGCCCCAGCGGAGGCGGCGCCGGCGGGGCGCTCACCGCCGGCGAGCTGGGCGACCGCGAGATCTTTGTCTACGCCACGCTGGAGCCCAGCATGGCGGCCTACCACCTGGCCTTCAACGACGAGGGCACGCTCTTTGTCACCGGCCCCACCACCTCCAGCAACCAGGCCATCTACGCCATAGACCGCGACGGGCGCACGTCGGTCTTCTATCAGGGACTGGGCCGCGCGCAGGGCATGGCCTTCGACGTCGCCGGCAACCTCTACGTCGCCGCGTCGCTGCACGGCCAGCGCGGAATTGTGCGGATTACGCCGCGGCGCGAGGTGTCGCTCGCCGTCTCCGGCAACAATCTCGTCGGCCTGGCGTTTCTGGACGATGGCTGCGCCGCCCTCGCCACCCGCGACGCGCTCTACCACGTTGCCTTGGATATTGAAGGGCGAAGGCTGGTGTAAGGGCGAGGGGTCGTCTTGGGGTAAGTTTGGCTGGCTGACTGCTTCCCCGTGCCGATATTGCACTACGAATATCGAAGTGTTCCGCGTGTTCTCGGCTCGGCACCCGCCTAAGAGGACGGAGCAGCGTGACCTATCTTAGGCAACCAATGGAAAACGCCGATGATGTGCCCATTAGGAGTACTCTTGTATTTCTAACTGTTGAATTTTGCAAAGGTGCGAGATGAAGAAGACAGCACTCATCATGCTCCTCGCGACTCTCGCGTGCATCGTTATTGTTGTTGCACAAGCTATTCTCAGATGGCGACGGAAAGAAAACGGAACCGTAATGGCCGACACAATCGAAACGGCACTCGAATACAACAAGGGCGCGTTGGCCGCTGTGTGGTCGCATCTTTCCGAAGCAACTGTACCGTCGAGTCCGCGCTTTGACCTAGTGTGGGCATACGTCTTAATCGCACTGAAGCATCATGAAGGCATCTTTACTCTGGTTGGTCAGAACTTGATGGCACCAGCTTTCGCGTTGTTACGCTTACAGATCGAGACTGCATATCGTGGATTGTGGGTGAACTTGATTGCGACCGATGAACAGGTGAACGCAATTCGTGAGCATGACGCAGAGCCATTTCCGCGATTCCGTCAGATGGCAGCAGACCTTGACACTAGTTATGGCGCTGGTGGTTGGCTTCTGAGTTTTGCAGACCATTGGGCTGCGCTGAATGGATACACACACTCGGGACTGCTACAGTTGAGCCGACAATTCCGCGACGATGGCAAGGTTGGTCCCAACTATTCAGATGAAATGGTGATGGAACTTCTCGTGACTTCGGGAACTGCTTCGATTGGCTGCATTGTTCCAATCTTCAGAGCAATGGGGCTTAATGACAAAGCCGCAGCTTTGGAACAATGGCTTTCAGATCATCCTTTCTACAAGAAGGTTGAAGCACCAACAAGCTGAGGACATTCGTGCATGAAACTGAACGATGTGTTTGAAATCGAACCGCTGAGTAAAGCCCTTCAACGCACACTGAGACTCGCACACGAGCATGGGGCCAGCGAACTAGCAACATGGCTTCAACTGGAGATTGGCGGATACTACGACTCCAACAGCGCCATGAGTAGCAGCATCACCGTTCCGAAGTATCGGACCATTGTAGGCGCACACTTCAACATTTATGGACAGCGTTTGCAGCTTCAGCGTGACTTGTCTTTCGTCAATGAAATGCGTCTCCGCGACGGTGTGGAAGCCCTAGAATCACTGAGAGATTCAAGACATACAGTTGTACTGCAAGACCCCACAATGATTGGGCTGATTGCGCAACACTTAAAGGTTGAGGTTGCTACATTTCATTTCGACAGCGTCGAACTCGTGCAGGTGCTGTCTCAGATTCGGGCAGAATTGTTCAGCAAAGCGCAGGCATTGGCAGATGCACCGCCGAAAAAGAAAACGACCGAGGGTGCCGATAATGCAGAGATAGTAATGCTGAAGCCGAACATTCACGGGATTGGCATTGACCTCCGCGCGCTCTGGCGAAAGGCAACGCGCGGAAAAGACGCGATCTGAAGGCGAATCACAAACGATACCTCAATCATGATCGAGCGTGCAGGGGCCTGACTCATAATAGACTGAGGGGGAGAGACCGTTCCGGACGAAGGCATGATCGCTGCGCTTGAGCGATTGGCGGCGGAAAACAACCCCCTGAAAGACATGGGCAACCGATGAATCAGATAACAACAACGAGGTTGGCGGGTGCAATGGTTTGTGTTGCGCTCTGTTCGACGTTGGGATGCAAGGGCAAGTCCTCCGATGCGAAGAGCGAGGCGCCGTCCGCGGTCACCGTCCAAGCAGACGCAGACCCGGCACTGGTGCAGGTGCAAAACCCCGCGGCCTTCCCGCTGGTGGCGGCGGCCAGCTACGAGGCGCCCACCAAGCTGAACGCCACCGGCACGGTGAGCCCCGACATCTCGCGCACCATCCCGGTCATCTCCATCGCCTCCGGCCGCGTTGTTGCCATCCACGCGCGCCTGGGCGACTCGGTGAAGAAGGGCCAGTTGCTGATGGAGGTGCAGAGCAACGATGTTGCCACCGCCTTCAGCACATACCTCAAGGCCGTCAGCGACGAGCGCCTGACCCAGGCGCAGCTCGACCGCGCCAAGCGGCTGCTCGATAAGGGCGCCATCCCCACCAGCCAGCTTGAGATTGCGCAGAACGCCGAAGACGACGCCAAGTCCGCGCTGGCCGCCGCCGAGCAGCAACTTCATGTGCTGGGCGTCGACAAGGACCACCCCACCGAGACGGTGAAGGTCACCTCGCCGGCCAGCGGCATCATCGTCGCGCAGAACGTCACCGACGCGGCGGCCGCGGGCGTCACCTACTCCGGCTCGGCCAACGCATTCACCATCGCCGACCTCTCGCGCGTATGGGTTGTCTGCGATGTCTACGAGAACGATCTCGCCCAGGTCCACCTCGGCGAGAAGGCGGAGATTCGCCTCGCCGCCTATCCCGGCAAGGTGCTGACGGGAGTCATCAGTGACATCGGCGCCGTTCTCGATCCCACCATCCGCACCGCCAAGGTACGCATCGAAGTCGCCAATCCAGGCACGCTGCTGCGTGTGGGAATGTTCGCCACGACGACCTTCTTCGGCAAGGCCACCGAGGCCCACGTCAGCGTTCCCGCCACGGCGATCCTGCATCTGCACGACCGCGACTGGGTCTATCTTCCCGTGGATGGCACGGGCAACTTCCGCCGCGTGGCCGTCGAAGCCGGAGAGATGCTGCCCAACGGAATGCAGGAGGTCGGCTCCGGAATCAACATCGGCCAGCAGGTTGTCTCGAACGCGCTCACGCTACAGAATGCGGTGGACCAATAGATGATCCGCGGCCTCGTCGATTTCGCCCTGAACAATCGCTGGCTCATGATTGGAGCGGCGATTCTTCTCTTTGCCTGGGGCATCGTCTCCTTCCACGGCCTGCCCGTCGAGGCGTATCCCGATGTCGCCAACAACTACGTCCAGGTCATCACGCAGTGGCCGGGCCGCGCCGCCGAAGAGGTTGAGCAGCAGGTCACCGTCCCCATCGAAATCCAGATGGCCGGCATTCCCCATCTGGAGCATCTGCGTTCCACCTCGCTCGCCGGCCTCTCCAGCATCATGCTCATCTTCGACGACGACTCCACCGACAAGGACAATCGCCAGGAGGTCTATCAGCGCCTCGGCCAGGTGACGCTGCCCGCCGGCCTGCAGCCGCAGATGGGCACCGACTGGAGCCCAGTCGGCCAGATCTACTGGTACACCCTGCGCTCCACCAATCCCGCCTACGACGGCATGGAGCTGAAGTCGCTGGAGGACTGGAAGCTGGAGAAGGAGTTCAAGTCCGTGCCCGGCGTGGTGGATGTCTCCAGCTTCGGAGGCATCACGCGCGAGTACCAGATCCGCCTCAATCCCGACAAGCTCATCGCCTACGGCCTCTCCATCGCCCAGGTGGAGCAGCAGATCGCCGCCAACAACGTCAACGCCGGCGGCAACTTCATCGAGCAGGGCGAGCAGCAGATCAACGTCCGCGAGGTCGGCCTCTTCACCAGCGTCCACGACATCGAGGAGACCGTACTCAAGACGCAGAACGGCACCGCGCTGCGCGTCAAGGACATCGCAACCGTCGCGCAGGGAGCCAAGATCCGCCTCGGCCAGATCGGCAAGACCTGCCGCATCGGCGCGACCCCCATCGACGAATCCGATCCCACCGCACGCCCCGACCCATGCGTCGAGCAGGGGGACAACCAGGCCAGGGCCATCCCCATCGAGAAGCAGGACGGCAAGCTCATCGACAACCCCGACGTGGTCGAGGGCATCGTCCTGCTGCAGAAGGGCGAAAACTCCGACGCCACGCTCGAAGGCATCCACAGGAAAGTCGCCGAGCTGAACGGCGACGCGACGCACCCCGGAGTCCTTCCGCCCGGAGTCAAGATCGTTCCCTTCCTCGACCGCAGCGACCTGCTCCACTACACCACGCACACGGTGCTCAACAACCTCAGCGAGGGAATCTTCCTCGTCGTCATCATCCTGTTTCTCTTCCTCGGCAACATCCGCGGCGCGGTCATTGTCGCCCTCACCATGCCGTTCGCCCTTCTCTTCGCCGCCATCTGCCTGGATCTGCGCGGCATCCCCGCCAATCTTCTCTCGCTGGGCGCGCTGGACTTCGGCATGGTGGTGGACGGCACCGTGGTCATGATCGAGAACATCGTCCGCCATCTCAGCCACGGCCGCCGCGAGACCGTCACTCCGACAGAGCAGATCCGCGAGGCCGCGCACGAGGTCCAGCGTCCCGTCTTCTTCGCGCGCGGCATGATCATCGCCGCCTACCTGCCCATCTTCACCCTGCAAGCCGTCGAAGGCCGGCTCTTCAAGCCCATGGCCTGGATGGTGACCTTCGCGCTGGTCGGCGGCCTGGTCTTCTCCATGCTGATCGCGCCCGTTCTCGCCAGCTTTTTCTTCAGCGAGGGCGCCAGCGAGTGGGAGAACCCGGCCATGATCTGGCTCACCCGCCGCTACCGCACATCCGTCAAATGGGCCATTGAGCACCGCTTCATCACAGTCGGCCTGGCCGTGCTTGCGCTGGCCTTCGCCGCCTTCCTCACCTTCAGCGGCGCCATCGGCTCGGAGTTTCTGCCCCACCTCGACGAGGGCTCCATCTGGGTGCGCGGCACGCTCGCCCCCTCCACCGGCCCCACCGAGAGCCTGCGCGTCATGAACGAGGCGCGCATCCGCCTCAACTCCTTCCCCGAGGTCACCAAGGTCGTCAGCCAGACCGGCCGCCCCGACGACGGCACCGATACCACCGGCTTCTTCAACACCGAGTACTTCGTCGACCTCAAGCCCAAGGACCAGTGGCGTCCCGTCTTCCGGAAGAATAAAGACGAACTGATTTCCGCCATGAACACCGAGCTGAGCAAGATGCCCGGCGTCGGCTGGAACTTCTCCCAGCCCATCTCCGACAACGTCGAAGAGGCTGTCAGCGGAGTCAAAGGCGAGCTTGCCGTCAAGATCTACGGCGACGACCTGCGCACGCTGGAAGCCAAGGGCGACCAGATCGTCTCCATCATGAGCGGGATCAAGGGCGTCGAGGACCTCGGCCTCTTCCGCGTCATCGGCCAGCCAAACCTCAACTACACCGTCGATCGCGCCGCCGCCGCGCGCTTCGGCATCAACGTCGCCGATGTGCAGGACGCCATCCAGACCGCCGTCGGAGGCAACGCCGTCACCCAGGTCCTTAAGGGCGAGGCGCGCTACGACGTCGTCCTGCGCTACCAGCCGCAGTTCCGCGACACCCAGGAGGCCATCGACAACATCCGCCTCCTCGCTCCCTCCGGCGAGCGTGTCTCGCTCGCCCAGCTCACCACCGTGAAGACCGAAGACGGCGCCGAAGAGGTCTACCGCGAGGCCGGCCAGCGCTACGTCGCCATCAAGTACAGCGTGCGCGGCCGCGACCTCGGATCCACCGTCCAGGAGGCCATCCGCAAGGTCAACAAACAGGTCGCGCTGCCCATCGGCTACAAGATCGACTGGGCAGGCGAGTACGAGAGCCAGCAGCGCTCCTCCCGCCGCCTCATGATCGTGCTGCCCATCACCCTCATCGTTATCTTCGTCCTGCTCTACATGATGTTCCACTCCGGCAAGTGGGCCCTGCTCATCTTCGCCAACGTCTCCATGGCGCCGGTGGGCGGCCTTACCGCGCTGCTGCTCACCCGCACCCACTTCAGCGTCTCCTCCGGTGTCGGATTCCTCGCGCTCTTCGGCGTCTCGGTCGAGGTCGGCGTCATCATGCTGGAGTACATCAACCAGATGCGCGTGCGCGGCCACTCCATCGAAGAGGCAGCCATCGAGGGCGCTGTTCTCCGCCTTCGCCCCATCATGATGACCATGCTGGTCGCAACCCTCGGCCTGCTGCCCGCCGCCACATCGCACGGCATCGGCTCCGACTCGCAGCGTCCCTTTGCCATCGTCATCGTCGGAGGACTCATCGGCGCGCTGGTCATCAGCGTCATCCTGCTGCCCACCCTCTACGTCTGGATCGCGCGGCCCAGCGATGTACTGCCCGTCCCGGAAACGGAGTTCGAGAACTAGCCATGACAATCAGCCGGCACTCACTTCGAGCAGCAATCTTGCCCATCATCCTCTCAGTTGCTGCAACCACAGCCTCAGCACAAAACCAGACCGCGCCGCTCACCATGCAGCAGGCCGTCGATATGGCGCGCTCCAAGAACCCAACCCTGCTCGCCGCCGAGCAGAACCTGCTCTCCGTCAAGGCGCAGGAGGTCCAGGCCGGCGTCCGCCAGAACCCCTACTTCGCCGTCGCCGGCAGCAACCTCACCGAACCCGACAGCAACGGCAATCCCTACGCCATCGGCGTCGGCGTGGGCCGCCTCTTCGAGCGCGGCGAGAAGCGCCGCTGGCGCCTCGACTCCGCACGCTCCACCACCGTCGAGACCGACGCCGATCTCCAGCTCACCGTGCAGCAGACCATCCTCGCCGTACGCACCGCCTTCACCAATCTTGTAATCGCCAAGGCCGCCAGGAAGCTCGCCGGCGACAACCTCG